>Ga0210059_1008572_pt1 | contig 16096 bp, 10 predicted proteins | sample Ectturendosymbi2_FD_188042 | JGI IMG/M metagenome (GOLD analysis project Ga0210059, IMG submission 188042) | Ecteinascidia turbinata endosymbiont from Florida, USA - Sample 2 (SPAdes) (version 2) | ecosystem: Host-associated > Tunicates > Ascidians > Unclassified | place: Key West, Florida...
AAAAAATCTGCACCCCCCAACCAAAAAATTTTTTTTCAAGTGTAATCTATGAGGCTGGCCGATCCGGTTGAGCCCTCGAACAGCTCTCTAGCGCAATCGACGGAGGAGCTAGGGCGTTGGTAAGGCAACCGAAAACTGCTGTTTTAGGCTGAAATCAAAGTACGAATATATCGTACCCCGGTTCTCAAAGTGTTAAGATGATAGGACTGACGATGCGTAGTGTTACGTGAAATCGATTTCCTATTAAAAATTTGTGATTGATTCCTTGCTTCTTTCACTTGTGGAGTGAAATTACTTGAATACAGATATGAGCAAGTTTGAATCATTGCAAAAAGATGAAAGCAAAGCCCAGTCGGCTGATTCCTCTAAAAGTCTTTAGAAAATATAGAGCTTTTTATTCAATAATTAGCTAATTACATAATAATTAATTTGTTTATTTTAGATCAAAACTTTTGAACCAGAAATGATAAAAAGTCGATCAAAGGCTCAAAAGACTTGGACTCGAGCCTAGATTCCAATGAAAACTTCAGGGAAATACTTTGGCCTATAGGTTGGGCCCTAGGCCAGGTAACATGAGCCAAAATGGCCCAAAAACCACTTTACTTATGACGTCACTCACAAAAAATCTGCAACCCTCAACCCAAAAAAAATTTTCGAGTGCAAACTAGAAGACTGGCCGATCGGTTTGAGCCCTTCCTTGAACAGCTCTCTAGTGTAATTAGCGGAGGAGCTTATGGTGTTGGTAAGGCAACTGACAACTGCTGATTTCAAGCTTATTTCAAAGACGAATATATCATATCCTGGCTCTCTAAGTGTTAAGAATGCAAAAAAAAATTTTTAATATCTCCCATTATTTATGGAATTATGATCACTTTAAAAAACGCTATGTTTGCTTATTAAGCTTCAATGAACATGTTTAAATTATTATTAAATTGCCATTTTCTCAGCCTCTGATCATATGAGATGGCTAAAAATTGCTGACTGGCAGTTCTGGACCCCGGGAATCCAAAAAATACCTGCAGAAGTGCTAAGAGAACTGATTCATATGATAACAGCATTCAATTTGCTTAATACATTTTTTAGAGGTCCAACTTTAAGCATCTATAGAAAAGGGTACAAAATTTTAAAGTTGAAATTCACATATTTTGTTCTTATACCAATACTCTTTCATGTCAAGTAAGAAAATTAAATTAGATGTGATGCCTACTGTGAAAAAACACATGTTTTCTTAACACCTTGATGGCCGGTCTATAAATATATCGTACCATGTTCATTGCATGACAAATATATCGTACCATTCATGTATTGCAGGAAACCATGTTCACACCAAATCTTATTTACACAGGCTGATTCCAGAGATTTGAGTAAACAAATGCTATATTTTTGCATTTGCATATCTGAGATTATTTGCAATTTAACTGAATGCCTTTGTGCGCACACAAACTTGTTTGAAATTTTATTCTATTTTAGTACCCTGAGATGCGAAGAAGTTACAACAATAATTCAGACTAAAGTCACAGTACTGTTTGTTACCAAATCTCAAGAGATATGAACATAGCCAACTGAATAATTGCATATAATCAGTGTTTCCCATACCCAAAAGTTATTAGTTGGATATATATTCCTGCCACTGTATTACATTGAAACATGAAGGCAAAACAAGCTAGTGCAACATTAAAATATTTAGTTAAATTGTGAGCAGCTTTACTGTAAAACAAAATTTCAGAAATCAACTTCACTGTTGTATCAAAAACATGGCATAACAAAACTATATATAAATGATAAATACAACAGGCCATCTACTACTTTAAAAATCTGCAAGGTTTTATCTCAACCAATCTTTCAAAAATGAAAAAATGCTTTTATTCAGAGTGAATTCAACATTTTCAGCCAGCTGTTACCTTGTAATTGCTGCTGTTGCAACCTCCTCTCTCTCACAGCTGCTATTCTTTCATCAATACTTGACTTCTTACTGCTTAGTTTTGAAGCATCTAGCACAGGTTGTGCATAAGGTGCTTTGAGTTGATGAATAGGTGATGCAGTGTTTGCAGTCATGAGGAATTGTTGTGTGGAGTCTGAATAAAATTGCATTTTGCAGACAGAGTGTCTTCATATGATGATTTTTAAGAAAATGTGTTTCATAATATAAGGAATCATTAATAAAAATCAAGCGAATTGTGAAACCTTCAACATCAATGACAAAAGTCAAAACCAATGAAACCAATGTTACATGCAAATGCTGACTAAAGTTATAACACAAAGCATAAAAAGATCAGGAGAAAATTATTCAGAATAACATGTGCATACATAGCAGTATGTTGCCCTGCATATATGTGTTTCAAACCAAAATCAAACATTTTAATAGCTTAGATACACTGCTTAGGTGTGGGGCACCGATAGCTCAGTGGTAAAGTATCCACTGTCCACCTCTCAAATGGAAGGTTGGGTTTGATCTACAGGCACAAAGTGAATCACCGTAGGGCTCCTTGGGCAAGAGCATTCACCTCAAGTGACCCAGCAAGAAGCAAATTTCTTTCAGGCTTCGGCCTGCTGCCAATTGCTGTCACCAAAATCAAGTTTGAAAAATGGGAGGGGATTATATCCAATGTAAATTTTCTTATAATGGTAAATCAATCAAAGACATATTGTTCTCAAAGAATCAGCCACTATGGTGTTTAACAGAGCACTGGCATATGTTTTGCCTACAAAGTAGAGATACCTATTCAGTTGTTATTCAACAAAATTATTTTTAATAAATTACCAATATTCAAATTCTGGTGGTCAAAAGTCAAAACTAAACATTATTTTGACAAGTTTCATGGGTACCATAAACATCAACTTTTGTGCAACACTGTTAAATGCTAAAGATTCTTTGTGAATCAGAACTATATTTATGAGAAATCATTTGGGGGGTAATGACATAGAAATGAGACAACAGCACCACCAAAAACTGATGTTTCAAACAAGTTTGTCGGAATGCTGGCTCTAGGATCACATATGGCCTGCAACACTAATTTTGTGGCTTACAGAAATATATTTAAATCTGACAAAAGTTTAAAGCTCGCACACAACAACATTAGCCAAATCTTGAAAAATGCTCGGTACAAACTTGAGATGACTCTACTTTTCTTCTATACTGTACATTTGTTCCATAGCTGATTTTCGATGGTGTATCAGAGAGCAACATTAATTTTTCTTACATTTGAATCATAGCAGCAAAAACTTGAGAAAATGGTACACCATGTTTGTGACCATACTCAGCGTGGATGTACGTGATCAGCTGAAGGAATGCATTCAGTCTTAGCTTGCATATCCATTTAAAGGCAAGGCTTGTTTTTTTCAGCAGAATTTTATCTTGTTCCTAACTATGGGCTGATTTAGAATGAGTGTCAAAAGTTGTGTTTCTGCAAAAGAATTTAGTTTAAAATGGCATTTGACACTTGCCACAAGGTTTGATAACATGGACAGTACAAGACACTGCAAAGGAAACACTTTTAACAGATTTGCAATGCAAATTATTGTTTTTCGGACAATATGGCACACTCAAAATCCATAAATTTCTCAAAAATCAAATACGCACCTCAGAATGCAGTGCGCCAAGTATGAATCTGGTTGTGCTTACTTATAACCAGGGCTACCATTACTCTAAAACCAAAAATAAGGGCGGCTGAGCAAAATTTCATTTTATTACATAAGAAAACAATTCTTTCTGTTTGCACGACTAATGTCAGATCATATGTTTGCATATAATGTCCAGGAACCATGTGCTTCAGCAATGTCTTATTCTCGACTTCCATCTTGTAATCATCATGGAAAATGCTTTTTTTTGGCTTGCTTATTTTTTGAATCAGTTAAATGCTAAACCTTTGCTACAAAACCAGCTTTCTTAAGATTCCTAACCAGAGTAAAAAGCTTACATGCTAACAATGCCTGATAATGTGTTACGTCCCTGTGCTGCATGATTATACCACTTTTTTGATGTCACAAACCTTGATCGCAAAATGTTTATGATAAGATAGTAATGTTTTCTATGTCTGTTAGGATTTGCTCATATTTAAAATTGTTATGCTACAGAAAATAAGGAAAAATAAGGACGCAAGTCACAAATAAGGACATTTCTTGAAAATACGGACAGTAAAATTTTCTAACACATAGCACTGCAAAATAAGGACAAATCTTAGAAAAAAGGATGGTATGGTAGCCCCGCCAATAACCAATTTCATGTGGCAAAGGTGCTATTTATTTAATTGCTAGTTACACCTTTAATATGAGCGTTTCTAAGACTGCTGTTAGCCACTTGAGAGTTTTGTCCACTGTCTTAATGGAGGCTTTCGCATGCGTTCAAAATCACAACAATTTTTCGTAAACAGAGCATCATGTTATGTATTAAACCAACAACAATTGCAATGAGCAGTGCATGTGGTTCTGTGAGTAGTTAGCAAATACTTTAATGTTGAAGCACAGATCATATTACTCCATGAGGCTCCTGACTACATTGGCGTACAACGAATCGAACATGCGTACAGCTTTTAATTTGTTCTATTCATGTCTAGCGGATTAGGCGTGTGTGACAGATTTAATTCCCTTGTATGTAATCCGCCAAACTAAATAGAATAATCTGAAAGCTGTGCGTGAGTCCCAACAATGTTGAGAGTTATTGTGAAAGAGGGAATACAGTCTTACTTAGATTTGAGTTTTGCTTCATTCAATGCACCTTATGTATGAAAATAGAAAAGCTAGTATTGATTCATTGACACTGTGCCTTATGGTCTGCAAAATACAGTAAAAACATAGTTTGCATTCTGAGAAATTTGGTAAAATCCATCCATATTCCAGTCCTAAAAGAATCTTACAGAGATTGTCTTATCACTTACGATACCGGATGGTTTTCCTGACTGTGATATCCACTGCTTTTTACCACACGGTTTTGGCAGGAAATGCAAATCCCTTCTGCTTCTGCGAAAGCCAGATATTGCTAGGCATTTTCCAGCTTTAACCCTTTAACACAGTGGTTCTTAACCGGGGAGGCGCGCCCCCCCAGGGGGGCTTCAAGAAATTTTCATGGGGGCGCAAGACCTTACATGCTCTACAGTCTAAAACATGGAAAGTTTTTGAACGGGAATGTGTACCTTCCAAACGTCACGCCAGTGCTCATTTTACGTCGCTACATGTTATTTGGTTTAGATCTGGCAGAGATGGAAGTCGGGGTTAAGTTTCTTGAAATTGTTCAGGCTGAATTCGACCCTGCATCCCGGGGACACAACTAGGGGGACTGTTTAGTCGGCATGCCCATTCCATTTACCAATAACATCTGTGCCCTTCTCGCATTTGAGAACAGCATGGTGCACATAGAATTTTAAGATAGCCAGCTGCATCGCAGAGGGGCTCGCCTAATTTCTGATGAACATGAATGCATACACTTTACACAATTCCATGCAGCGTGGGATATCGCTATGGCTATCTGTAATTCGACGAGCTTTCTGCAATGTGGCCGTACATCTGCATGATACTAATTTTCTGCAGTAGGCCTACTCCCGCCATGTTCTGTGATGCGACGATGTATATTTATTAGAATTCAACTGTACTTGAGCCACACTATTGTTGAATGTGACACCATGTGATGTCGACTTCTCAACCGAAGGACCACCATGCGATGTCGACTTCTACAGGCCACCATGCGATGTTGACTTCTCGACCAAAGGAATATAGTAACTTTGCTTTCTTGCCATCCCAATGACGACACTCAGTTGCTAAAACTCGGAATCGTGTCTTTCACTCACACTAAGCAGCGCGGAGTGTTTAGTCCACAAACGAAAATAACATTTCTATTTGAATATCCAGTTTATGTGATTAACCGTAGGCTACTATGTTTTTCACGTATGAATGGTTTTGGTTTCAGATTCAGGAATCTTATGAGAAAACGTGGTTATGGCGTTTAACCGACATACAATTAGTCAGAGTAATCTGTATTCACTTTGCGAAGTAGTGTACGGTTGCAAAACTATGCAGAGTGAATAAAACAAAGAAAGAATTCGCAAAAGTTCGCATAAGTCTGAAACAAGCAACTGCAACACATTAAGCATGCGGGCTACTAGAGTAGGAACATGCATATCTGTGACTACCGGTAAATCTTGTACAATGTCGCTTAAAAGGAGGCGTTTTTCATCTAATGCTGCAAAATATGGTTGCACCAAATATTGGCCAAAAATTATCAAGTAATCAGTGACCTGTAATTTTGGGTACAGGGTTCTATACAACCTACCATGGAGAGCGAGTGTTAGTAGTCATCACGTTCAATGCAACATTCCTACTTTTGAAATGTTATTGTGAAAAAATCTGAACTTCTTTCTTGAATGATGCAGAAAGTCTAAAAACGTATGGTAGCGTACTTTGATGCAATCGGATTCATGGGCGTCGGAAGGATTTTTTCCAGGGGGAGCATAAAGTGGATTTTTCCAGGCAAAGCCAAAAATATATTTCCAGGCTAGGGGCAAAGCGACAAAAATTCATTCTAACCACTCGAAACTAAGTAAACAACCTTTTTTGTTAAAAATTCAATAGGAAAATTTCAATTTTCAAATTACAGGGGGTGGAAAGCCCCCTTCCCCCCTGCCGACGCGCATGGTCAGATTGTTTATATTCCTTATTGTTTGAACACTACAACCGCATTTTTCTTTGCAAATGAGTGCTCAGACGTTACAGTGTTTGAGAGCGTGTGCATGCCACGATACTTTCGTACTCTACCTGGCCTTGACCAGGGTTGGACTCAGTGTCCTACTCTGAATGTAGTGTTATACCAGTTATTGCAAGTTAGCGAACAATAGTCTTAAGAAAGTGTCTGTAACCCTGTTGTTCTACTTCCTAATTCGCTATTAATCGTTCTGTTGTGTCTGTTTTTATCAATCTGCATTGTGCAGACTGATAAAACGAATGTGAGCTTATTTGTGGCGTGGATAGAACAGTTTTTGTAAATGTATCGCAATATTATGAAAAATTAGCGTAATTTAGGTCCAGGCTTGTAAAATGCAAATGCGCAAAATGATTAAATTCCGACAACGTGCCTGACCATAATGTGATTGTTGGCAAAAAATGCAACATTTCTCGTTAAACATCATCTGTTAAGTTTGAGTCGATTTGTTGTTCTTGGTTAAGCAATTGCGGTTGTTCTACTTCCAAATTCGCTATTAATCGTACTGTGTGTGTTTGTATTCTATGAACTTCGTGTCTGCCACAAAACCTTTAAAATAAAAAAATTAAATAAATTTACCAAGAAAAGCATTTTTTACAACCTATTTTAAGTCAGGGGGGAGTGGTGCTTTTTAAGAACCACTGCTTTAACGACTGCGCGAGCCAATAAATTGGCTCGCACTTTTTTGGCCATACATCGCCAGCCGCAAGTGCCAGAGAGTTGTTTAAACTCTCTACGGATTCAGCAAGTCTTCTAGTTGACATCGAAAAAAATTTTTTTTTGTTTTTGGTTTGGTGTTTGCTGGGGGAACGTCACAAGTGGGAGTGTTTTTGCATTTCTTTGGCTACCTTTACCTGGCTCTGGGCCCCAACCAATTGACCCATTCTTTTGGCTCAAGTTTTTTTTTCGGAAACTAGACAAAAATCTGCATCTCTGTAGCCAAAATTATGGATAAAAAACAAAAATTGGTGAAAATTTCTGCACCCACAAACTCCAATTTAGGTTGGAACATACCCCTTCTCTATATGGACAACACTTGCCAGCAGATTGAGCTAGAGAGCTGTTCAAATCCGCTTTGAATCGGGAAAGACTTGTAGTTTAGACTGAAAAAAACAATTTTCACCATGCGATTTCGACCTTTCTGGCCATGTTTACAAAACCACAGGATGTTTTGACAGGTCGGTCAAAACAATCCATGACGTCAACGTCCCGTGGGAGTTCAAAAATCAAGCCGAATCACTGGCGCGAAACCGCGAGATTTAAATGCATTTTAGGCTACAGTACGAGCTTTTAGAGGGTTTGATGGATATTCTAGCATTTCTAGTTGATAAGTTGTGGCAAAAATGGTAGAATATTAATTGGGGAAATCCCCACTAATCCCCTGGGAGTTTCCTGTCATATTTGGAATATTTCTGGCATAACTTTTGAACCAGAAAAGCTAGAAACTCAATCAAGGGCTCTAAAAACGCATATTCTCGCTTAGAAACCAAAAATATTGTGAGCCAAAATATTGGCGTGTTGAATCGGATGATGACATCATAAAATTAACCAAAAAACATACCCCTGTCATGATTCCAGTGGCTCAAAAAACCCACCCAAATTAAAATTTTTTTTTTAATTCTAAACTACACGACGCCACTAGTCATTACAGGGTTTGAATAGCTCTCTAGCTCAATCTGCTGCCGAGTTATAGCTGGCCAAAGTTTTCCCTGAAAGGGAAAAATATGCCTTTTTTTAAACCTTTTGAATTTAGCCAAAAACTAGGTTTTTAACCCATAATTTTGGCTACAGATATGCTAGCAGGTCAATCAAGGGCTCTATAGATGCGGATTTTGGCCTAGTTTTCAAGAAAACTTTGATTCAAAAGAATGGGTCAATGGGTTAGGACCCGGGCCAGGTAAAAGTGGCCAAAAATTTGAAAACATTCCCTCATTGTGACGTCACCTCCAGAAAACGCCAAACCGAAAACGAAAAACTTTTTTTTTTCGATCTCAACTAGAAGACTTGCTGAATCCGTAAAGGGTTTGAACAGCTCTCTAGCTCTAGCGGCTGGCGATTTTTGGCTAAAAAAAGGCCGGCCAATTGTGGCCATTAAAGGGTTAAACTACAATGGTAAACCTGGCAAACGTTTTGCTGCTTTTACACTAATCAAATCGCAAGGATGAAATCATTTCCAAAACATTTTAGGTTACATACCATTGAAACAAGCTGGGGCCTACCAAACCTACATTTTTTGCAAAAGTTTGCTTTTTTTAAGATAAATAAAGCAGCTAACACTGCCATTAAGCAATTAAACTTCATCAACATGCCTAAATACACTTACAGAAATGTTGCTAATAGTCTTTCATGCTTTCCCAGCATTTGGCAGCATATCAAAGCACTTCCATCACACAAATCAGTCTTGGTCCAGTGGACCTTGTCTCACCTAGGTGGACCAACGCAAAAGAACTATGCTTTTAAACAGCCTTTGAACCACAGAGAGTTTGAATTCTCACTCCAAGACCTGATGTTATTTGAACTCAAGCTAGAACCACATTTTTAGACATTTCCAGAACCGATATAAAACAAACAAAAAATTTACATTGGCGGAAACTTTTGAAAGGAAATATGTAAATTTACATCAGCAGATTTCAGTAGACAGTATACCTTGGACGCAGATATACGGCAGTAAAGAAACTGATAATTATCTAGAAATGAAAAAGGCTTTTTGTGATGAAGAAATGACTTAACTCTTTGGCGTCCGGCTACATTCGGGGATTTTCGAGAAAAAAGCCTAAACGCACATGGCTTTGCGCGGGAATTTCTCCAGTCCAGTATGCTCTACAGACCCAGTAAAAGTCTCAAAAGACGCGGCAAGTCTTCTAGTTTGCACTCTAAAATATTTTTTTGCTTGGGGAGTACGTTTTTTTTATGAGTGACGTCATAAGTGCAGGACTTTTAGGCCACCTTGGCCCACTTTGCCTGGCCCTAGGCGCCAACCGCTAGGTGGTAGTATTTTGCTGAAGTTTTTACTGAAAACTAGGCTATAATCCGAGTCTTTTGATACTTTGGATGACCTGCTGGCGTTTCAGGTTCAAAAGTTATGATGAAAGTTAGTAAAAATATTTGACTAATTAAGCTAATTAGATAATTAATTAATTTGTTTATTTTAGATCATAACTTTTGAACCAGAAACGCTAGAAAGTAGATCAAAGGCTCAAAAGACTCGGACTCTAGCCTAGTTTCCAATGAAAACTTCAGCGAAACACTTTGGCCTAGCGGTTGGAGCCTAGGCCAGGCAACATGAGCCAAAATGACCCCAAAACTACTTCACTTATGACGTCAGTCACAAAAAATCCACAACCCCCAACCAAAAATTTTTTTTTCAAGTGCCATCTACTAGACTGGCCGATCCGTTTGTGCCCTTGAACAGCTCTCTAGCGCAATCGGCGGAGGAGCTAGGGCATTGGTAAGGCAACTGAAAACTGTTGTTTTTTAGGCTGAAATCGAAGTACGAATATATCGTAGACCGGCTCTCAAAGTGTTAAAAGTGCTCAATGAAGATGGCTCTTGCATTTGATGACAAGATATGGCTAAGCAATTTACAAGTGCACCTCTCTCTCACTGAACTGTTAGTGACTGAAACTATAAGAGAACCCAATTCTTTAAAGGTTAAAGATGTTCTGGTGAACCTAAGCAAGCATCTTTCTTCAAATGGCAATGCAATAACTTTTACCTTGCTTTTGAGAAAGTACCAATATACAGTCAAATTCACCTATAACAATGCTTTTTCATTGGAAGAAGTCGTATCTTTTACATGCCCTTGAGTTTGGCTATAACAACTTTGGCTATATTATCACTTTACCTATAGCGACACTTTTTTTCGATCCCCATAGAATATTGTTCATTTATAACACCAGTTGCAAATTCTCTTTACAGTTTGAAGTATGAACTCAGCTATGTGGAGCTGCCACAGAAACCTTTTATGACCAAATAATGAATACGAAAGTAGTTAAGGTAAGCAGTGAGATGTTGAACTGTTGTGTAATACAACAGCAGCATTAAAGATTTTGCCATCAGCAGCAATCGAGATAAATCGTTACGAAGTTTTAGTGTGCTATATTAGGGATTGTTGCAACTGTAGTCAGTTTGATTGATAGCCTTGGTGGAGCAATGCACAAAATGACTACCCAAGAAGCAATATCAATTATGGAAAAATTATGACATTGTTATTTCATTCACTGGCATAAATGGTACAAAAGTAGCAAAACTTATAGGAGATTTTGATATCCCAAGCACGACATTGACTACAATTTTGAAAAATAAAGACAAAACAGTTTGTATGAGGCAGGGTGTAGCAGTGAATCAATTAGTGGCAATCCTGACCAAAGGGCACATAACTCTTGCCAGGCTGTGGCATTGAATCAAATGCTATTTGAGGAACGATTAGTTGCATTTCAGCTATAATGACAGTTCACCTACAGTAATGCTTTTTCTCTACTACCATGAAGTGACATTATCAGAGAATTCTACTATATGATATTAATCAACTTTTCACATCATCTACACTATCAGTGCAAATTTTACCATTCATGAAAAGATGACTTCAGGCAGTTCCAATTCATGGAACAGGTTCAGATATTAATAATGTGTTGTCAATGACAATAGGGTGCACACAAAGTGTTTGAGAACAATGACAGATAGTGCCTAGGCAATGGTTAGAAACAAGACCAGACCAGTTGCTTAGTAAAGTCAACTCTTTAACACCTTTGCTGCCGGTAGTGCTGGGCAAAATCACCAGTTTTCACGTATCTTAGCAACTCCATAGGCGATTGCGCTAGAAAGCCGTTCAAACACTGACTCAGAAAGTCTTCGAGTCCGCAATGAAAAAAATTTGGGGGTTTCGGATTTTTTGTGAGTAACATCATAAGTAGAATAGTTGTGAAGTTTTGGCCCACTTCATCTGGCCCTGGGCCCAAACTGCCAGATGGTAGTATTTCACTCAATTTTTTATTACAAACTAGGCTAAAATCCAAGTCTTTTGATACTTTGGATGATTTGCTGGGCTTTCTGGTTCAAAAATTATGCCTAAAAATAACAAATTAATTAATCCCTTAACTAGATAATAAATTAATTTGTTGTTTTTAGGCCATAACTTTTGAACCAGAAATGCTAGAAAGTCCATTGAAGGCTCAAAAGACCCAGATTCTAGCCTAGCCTGTAATAAAAGATTCAACAAAATACTTCCATCTAGTGGTTGGGCCCTACGCCAGGTAACATAAGCCAAAATGGCTAAAAACCTACCTCACTTATGATATCACTCACAGAAAACTCAAAACCCGAATTTTTTTTCATTACAGACTCTAAGACTTGCCAAGTCTTGAGAGTTTGAACAGCTCTAGAACAATCGACTGGCAAGTTACGAAAAAGCAAAGTGGCGTGAAAATAGCAGATCAATGCGTGATTTTTAGGAATGATATATTCGGACACCGGTAGCAAAGGTGTTAATCACCCGATGGAAATGGATATCAAGACTCAAACATTTGAAATTCAATTAGTATCATGTGAACTGTAATATGTGATAGGTCCATTTTTTGTCAACGCAAAATAAAAGACACACAAAGCCTTTTTGAAAGTAACTGATCAAGGAGTTTCCAAATTTTTAAGGGACTTCGACTTTTGATTGCTCTTGATGGTGTACATTTGTAAAGAAACTTTTCAATTTATGAAGTGTCAAAAATTAAACACAAGAAACAGTTTGGGAGACAATGTTAAATGCCTGCTTATTCTGGTCAACAACTGGGATAGAGACCGATGCAGAAGCAATAATCAAGGACAAGCGATTAACAAATTTTTCAGAACTGGGTGTTTAGCCCAGGAAAATGTGTTGGGCACTGGGTAGTTTTTGCAATCTTTTTATGTTTTTGCCAGTTGCCAGAAACGTGTTGCAATTGAAGCAGCAATAAGTGCTTAAATCTGTTTTTTTTTGCTGGGACATTTTGGTCATTTGTCCAAAATGATTTAAAAGCATCTGTCATCTTTTTGTTTCCGGATATTTTTTGTTACTGGAGAAGGGATTATGACCGAATTGACTTAATTTTTTCAGTCATATCAAAGAAAATTTGGTCAATGGCTGACAAATGACTGAAAAAAGTATATGTATGAAAGTTCAGAGGAAAAATATTACAGATAATACTCAAACAAAAATGCAGCTAGAAATGTATTGGTATACAGCAGGGTTGCACATTTTCTGTGAATATTAGTGCTCAGATATTTAGTAGCACACGTCTATTACAGTAGCTTTGCCACACACCACGCAAAATATGAAACGAACACAACTTAGTAAAGAAAATATGCAATTCATTTCTTACCTCTACTTATTTACAGACAAAATTAAGGTTGGCTATCTTCTTTCATATACTTTCAGACAAGAATGAAGTTGGTTATCTTCTTTCACATATATACAGCCAAAATAAGGTTGGCTATCCTCTCTTAATTTATGTACAAGGTATACAGTATATGCTACGTCACTGCAAATCCCGTTAGCACACTGCAAGGTTTTGGTCGCATAGCGTGTGTGCATGACTACATTTTTGCACAACTGGTATATAGCCCTAGACCCATGCTTGTTCCATATAGACCCATTCATATACTGTAAGTACTAACCCCCACTAAAAGTGTTGCAATTATAGCACTCTGTAGCTTAAGCAGTGTTGTCTCTACAAATGGTTGATCACTTAACCAGTGATTTGCTACAGTAGTCACAGTACAGACTGAACCAGGAGTCTCATACTCAAATTGTTCTGGGGGGCAAATGAGAATTCACAAAGTAACCAGAGGGCTGCATTATGACGCTGATGCAACAATGGCAAAACCTGAACCTTACTAGAAAAAGTTTTTACGTCTTATTTCCTGCAAAAGGTATCACGAGTTGTAGGCAAATCATTTCTAGCCGTCTCTGTTTGTTTGAAAGGAACTTGTTCACTCGCTAACCTAGCACTATTAAATACTGGTGAATAAACAAAATAAAATAACTTTAAGTATTTTAAAATTTTTAAAAAGCACCGCATGCCACAAAACACCCTCGTGGGCCACATGCAGCCCACAATGTTGAGATCCCTGAATTAGACTCTGGACTCCGCTGGCAAAGACACAAAGATAAAAAATGATGTGATGTACCTATTGAGAGACAACAATTCAGCTTTGAAATTTGCCCAATTTTATGTCAGTAGTCAAATGATATAGTTGGTATGATTAGAGGACAGCACCCATCCAAAATACAAAGTTTCCACATTTTTGTTAATAACCTTATTTTGTAGACACAAACTACACCAATTAGCCTATGGATTCAACTCAGTTGTCTTTGTAGAAGACTAGTTGCTTGAATACAGATACGTGCAAGTTTGTATCATTGCAAAGTGAAGAACACAGCCCAGCCAGCTGATTACTCAAAAGCTTGCAGCAAACGTAGAGCTTGTAAGTGGCAACTACACATTTTTATCATGTATAAAAGCAACTAAATACCTTTGTTTTCCTTTGTCTCCACCGTTGCAGAACTACTGGTTGTTTTTGAAAAAATATGACTATTTTTCTTGAACCCATCACTGCTACTGTTTTGTATGGTGCTTTCATCAAGTTGTTCTTTATTACTGATTTCTTTAGCTTCAAATGGCACATCCATATTGCATACAAACACAAAACAGTGTAACATTAAAAACAAAACATTCTATGCACTTGGCTTTGACCTTGCAATAAATGGTAAAGATGAGATTACATATCACTACTAGGTTGCCACTTCTACCACATTTAGGTATAAGCAATTCAGAGTAGCGAATTTGAAGGTATCCCATCTTCAACGACCCACATTTAAATGACCATCTGAACTTGATGCCTTTTAAATTTTTTTTCATCTTTCACATGGGGTTTAATAATGATTTTTTACACATGCGTGTACCACAAGTGTGTGATATACACAAATAATTGTTAAGATTTGTTTTTTCAATAGGGAATAACATGCAATGCAAGTAATCAAAATTAACATGTTCACTGCCACTGTACGAATGTATCATACTTGGACATTGGCCTAAAATCAGCATATTTAATGTGTCTTAGCAACAGTACAACTCCTCAGCCGATTGCACTAGAGAGCTGTTCAAGCCCTCAAAAGACTCCGCAGGTCTTTGAGTCTACAATGAAAAAATTTTTTTGGTTTTGGGTTTCATTTTTTTTGAGTGATGTCATAAGTAAGGCAAGTTTTTGGCCATTTTGGCTCATGTTACCTGGCCGAGGGCCCAACCGCTAGACGTAAGTGTTTTGAGCCCTTGATCGACTTTCTAATGTTTCTGGTTGCTTGGCTGCAAAATAATTTTAGATTGCTTAGACTGATGCAGTGATTTCTGCAACTAGTCCGTAAGCAGTCACTCTGTTTGGAAGGTAATGCCCTCCAGACATCTTACAGAGTGCAATACACTCAGGGCTAATGTTCTACACATGCACACTCAATCCTGATCAACAGGCTGAACTGATTTGCAGCAAGGTTCCTTTAGTGTTATGATCAATGTGATATGATACGTCCATTACCAGGGACATATTAATCATCTCTACAATTAGCTGGATATTGGGTGTAGTTACGGTTGTTATCATAATTCTACATGTTGGTTGGTAATCGTGAGCACGCTAGTGTTATGTCTGAAAACTGCCGAATCTTTCCTAAAGACCAGACAGAGCACTGAAGAACACAACAGCGTGGAAATGCAGAAAATCTAGATTATGAGATGCGAAAAGAACAGATTTTATCCAGAGATGTGAAAAGAACAGATTTCATCCAGATTAAAAAGTCCGGAAAAACTAAAGATTTTTATAAAGAAAAAGGTTAGAAATCATTCATACCACCAATTTTATCAGGTTTTGTCGAAGATCTGGATTTACCAAGGTTTACTGTACTACCGTCAAGCAGTTTGGGCATAGTGGCAGATAAAATGGGCCAAAAAGGCCTAAAATTACTCCACTTATGATGACACTCACAAAAAAATCCAAAACCCAAAATTGACAAAATTTTTTTCATTGCAGACTCCAATACTTGCCGAGAGTTTTGAGGGCTTGAATAGCTCTCTAGCGCAATCAGCGGTGGAGTTATGCCAACGCAAAGACACGTACATACTGCTGGATCTTGGCTGAAATCATATATACTGGCTTCGAATGTGTTAGAGGAAAAAGTGAGTGTAATCAGTGAATACTATAAAGTGGATAGCCAACTCATTGTCTTTGTCACACATGATAGCAACTTTACCGTATTTTCGGGACCATAAGGCGCACCGGATGATAAGCCGCAGTATCAAAAATTAAATGCTAGCTGTTCTTTTTTCATACATAAGGCGCACCGGGTTATGAGGCGCATTAAATGAAGCAAAACTTAGATAAGTCAAACTG
>Ga0210059_1008573_pt1 | contig 16096 bp, 8 predicted proteins | sample Ectturendosymbi2_FD_188042 | JGI IMG/M metagenome (GOLD analysis project Ga0210059, IMG submission 188042) | Ecteinascidia turbinata endosymbiont from Florida, USA - Sample 2 (SPAdes) (version 2) | ecosystem: Host-associated > Tunicates > Ascidians > Unclassified | place: Key West, Florida...
AACGAACCGCACCGATCGCACGTTCTTTGTGTGAAGGCTGAACTCCGCACGACCTTCACATCCTGGTCACAGCACCATTTTGTTGTGATCGGAAATCCCGAGCGGCATGTGCGCAAAGCTTCACACTGTGGCAGCATGCAACAATAGAGATCACCCGACCAGATCACTCTACTATTGCTTGTTCGCGCCACATACATATATTTTTGTTCTTCGCGCACATCCCGTTCGTGGTGAATCATACAATCAACGCAACACCACCGGAGAGGTTGCAACAGCAGTGCAACTTCTAATGAAGGAGTTTGAAGAGTGTGGAAAAATACTCAAGAGCTACCAACAACGTCAGGATATTGCTTCCAGGATATATAGGGTCAGCCATCAATTCTATTTTGTGCATAAAATTAACCCCAAACAAAGTTAACGGTGTTGTAGGGCCAGGGATGTAGCGCTAACAAAAAGGTGTGGGAACGCACCAAAAAAGACATTTTGAAGCAGTTTCGAACTCATTTTAAAGCAAAACACGAAAAAGGTATGGGAACGCCATTCCCTACGTTCCCGCCCCATTACACCGCTGTGGGCCAGAGAAGGGTATGCAGGCAGGGGCGGAGCTAGGGTGCCAGGGGGGCTACTGCCCCCCCAAAATTTGCCTGGCCCCCCAAAATTTTCTGCGTGACGTCATGCCACTGCATTGAAGTCCTACACAGACCATTGACAGCTCCCCTTGTTGCAGAACTGGCCCCTCCAGTGGCCCCCCCAAATGAAAATGTCTGGCTCCGCCCCTGTATGCAGGCCTAACGTTTTTGCACTGAATTTATCCATAAAGTGCGAAAGCTTATTGGCAGACTTAGCCTACGCATTTGCGCAATTCTCTGAAGACCCAGAATGGCTGAGGTGCTTTAGGCTGTCCCAAAAAACATAGGATCCATCCATCTCCAACAAAATTTCAGCAAAGGTCTTGCAGCTGGGAAGACACAAAAACACTTTTTATCGAGTCCATTCACACAGTGTAGCCAGTACGGAATGATTTTAAATGTATTTACCAAGCATCAGCCTACATTTCGGAAAAATTAAGTGTAGTCACGGTGGAGGTGAAAAATGTGATCTCATACATTTCAAGGAAAGGCAAAACTTCCACCGGGCAGAGCGTCCATGACAACCCGCGGCCGCATCTCCGTTTGCATGTGTGCGTTGACAACCGCCGGGTACTACTCACGCAACGGCTCTCCCACAGCGCGGCTGCGGAGCGGCCGGGGAATTTCCCATGACCGAACGCGCAGCCGCAGTGCTGTGCGCATCCGCCTTTAGGCAGATGAAGTTAACTTCTGGAAATAAAGTGTTTCTTCATTTCTGAGAGTGAATGACCGTGGAAACGTGACATGCCTGTAGGTTATAACTGTGTGATTTTATAGTGACACACAACTAGTTTCTACCTACTCCTAGCCATGAATCTTTTGGATGCCTATACGTTCAAGTGTTATAGCCTATTGCTATTAACATCATGTCGAACTCGATGCGCACAATCCCTGTGTTTTTTATACTTTAAGTGGTCATTTGTTTAGAAGTATGTGTCTTGCTGTTGTAGTCACGGTGGGTGCAAAATGAAATGTAGCTTGTAGTTGAATGCATTTTCATGTCTTACACTAAACTGCAAGTTCTGCTTTTGAAGTGTTCAAAATTTGAGTGATGTTAAATATCTGGGTCATTTCATTATAATTCAGCCCAAATTTATGAAATTTGGAACTACATGGCTTTAGGTTTTCGTTTGTTTTCACATATGTTTACACCTACCTATAAATTTTTAGGAAAATTAATACCAATTTTGGTTGCCTGTAAAAGGCGGAGATCCATAATTAACGGAGCTTGGTTGCGGAGGTTTGATGACGTAACCGGAGTCGTTAAAACCGATATTTTGCGTTGAGGAATGAGAACTAAACGGAAGTAAAAATAATTGCACTACAAAAAGTGATGTTACACTACAGTAAAAAGTCTATTTTGAAGATTTTCACAATGATTCAGGGACAAAAAGATAGGTTTCAACAGTTGTGAATTTATAAAATTTTTGAACATCGCAAACTTCCATGCATTCCATGTTTGGGGGAAACGCATATCAAGTTGCAATGGTACGACATTTATCCTTCACTTATTTTTATTTTTTTTGGTTTTGCAACGCAACTTTTTTCCACTCCGGTTACGTCATTAAACCTTCACAACCAAGCTCCGCTATTTACGGAGCTCTGCCTTTTACAGGCAACCCCAATTTTGCGAAAACTGATTGAGTGGTTTTTGATTTATCACTGCTTTTGTATTATTACCACTCAGTGGCATTTGCATTGATGAGCAATATAACAATGAGTATTTACTCTGGATCTGCTACTGCTAGTCCAATCCTAGTGAAATTGGTATCTATCCCCATTTTTTCTAGGATGGACTTTCTAAATATGCAGTATTAATTTAAATTTAACTAAACCAATACTTTCCATGATATTTGCATTTTTACCCCCTATATTATTCGCCCAATTTGGGACGGATGCCAAAAAAATTTAAAAATTTTTTGCTGTAATATTTTTTGCTGGTTTAGAGAGAAAACATGCTTATGTTTCCAGACCAAATATATTATTCTCAAGACTAACATATATGAAGTTCTACAAAAATATCATAAGTGAATGCAAGGAAAAACTTCAGATTTTGCTCTAAACAAATTTCTTTTGGCTGCTACTATCTGTTACTTAACAGTTTTATGAATCGGTGGTTCATGACATCAAAATACCTAAAATATGATGGAAATTGCCTTCTGCTTACTTTTATATGGGTTGTGTTTCTTATGGAACTTTAGTACTTTAACAGTCCTTTAAACAGTTTAAGATTGATGTGAAGTAGCTTACTAAAAACTTCAGATTTCTTTTTTAGTATAAAGCATCTCATTCAATTGAAGTGTTGGAATCAAGGGAAGATCTTATTATATTGTCAATAAAGTTTTGAGCACTGGTTGGCGGCATCAGTACCACCAGCATAGACTTGTGCCTCCATCATAGGGATGTACCACCAGCGTAGTGGCTGGTTTAAAAAGCAACTGTTTACCTCCAGCATAGGGAGTTGATGTAGAAAGCAACTGTTTAGACCTTCTGCAAAAGGAGTTAATTTTGAGAACAATTGTTTGTACCTCCAGCATAGGGAGTTGATTTAGAAAGCAATGCCGGCATTAAGCTGGTGCAAACGACCAGTCTTGTCACTACACTGCAAGATACTTGAACAGTGAATGAACCTGACTCGTGTGCAGTGAGTGTCAAGTCAACGGCAAATAAACAGTTGTTGTAAAAATGGAATTAAACTGCTGACATCAAACAGTTGCTTTCTAAATTAACCCTTATGCTAGTGGTACCGATGCCACTGACCTTTACTCTAAACTTCCATAAGTTCAGTTACAACATGTTTCATAAAATTCATAGATAGATAGATCACCCTAAAAACATTGTTTAAATGAAGTGTATGGTTTTGTTATATACACAACAAGAAAGCAACTGTGGTGTTTTTCTCGTGTGACCTAATTACTCTGTATATAACAGAATTAAATGTGTTTATATTCTGATCGTTTTTGATCTGTATTTGTCATTTTAGTCTGCTACATCTATTCATATTGCAAAACCATGTCTTTGAATCATTGTGGTAGTGGTTTAAAAGTTATTTACAGTACAAACTGTCACATGACCTCATCTGCTGTGAAAAAAATCAGCACCAAATTAATTAGCAACTTTGAAAATGAAGAGCAAGGTTGCTTTATAGATGAAGCATTTTATTTATTGACAAAGATTTACTTCTATAGTTGTCTGCACCATTTATTTTTTGAGAAAAGATTTGTTGCCAGACAAATGCATTGCTGTAATTTGTTTGACCTTTACTCAGCACATAAAAAATCACAGCAGTCTCAACTATAACATTACATGCTGCAAAGAGTATTGTACACCTATGTCCATAGGTGTAATTTTGTTGCAAAGTGTGGGGGCACAGCTTGATGTGAAGCGAATATATTCACCTGGTCGATGCAGAATCAGCCCGTCGCCATGGGGTAGATTTTGGGGGCTTATCCCCCTAAACAAAGCTCCAAGCCCCACCAAATTGAAACATGAAACACTATAAATCATTTGAGTTTTTGTCAATTTTTAGAGTGTTAAGCCCCAACACACAAACCCAAAGCCATCTTGCAGAAACGCAAAGCCCCGCTATTGAAAACTTTCTGGCAATGGTTCTGTGCAGAAGTGAAGTTTTATAAAAACAGTTTCCCAATCTTGTTTTTAGAGATGTCTTGAAAGCAACACTAATCATGCTTTGCTTTATCCTTTTAACATCAAATTATAATAGGTTTAACGTCAGATTTTAATAGATGAAATTAATGTCAAAAGTTACATTCTATGGGTTATATTTGCATAAGGACACGAAAATGTATTTGAGGTTAAACAGAAATCAAACTGCACAGCAGTGAATTGTAAAAAAAATACCAAGTTTAACCTGTATTAACACGAAAATAATGTCCAGCTAAACTAGGTGATACGTAGCCTACCTGTAAAGCAAATGTTTTGCATTTGGACAAAAACATTAATGCATTGTGGGTTTGGTTAAAGTCAGGCGAATCAAATGACTTGCGAACCCATGCATTCAGCACAGCCACAACGTCGCAAAGTGAAAGAGTCACGGACTAAATATCTTTTGGATTGGTTGATCACCATTTTTGTGACATAAGAAATGAGGCTAAATGTATAGCCCATACCATGGTCCAACTGCTTTTGACCTAAAGGCCATTTCACACAAATGTGACAACTTGCGGGTCACGTTGACAAATTGGTGTATAAAACAACAGAGTTCATAAGATCTGAAACTAAACAAAGAAGGTGGGTGCGTCATTGAAAGTATTACACAATAGCAAATGGCAATTTAGTACAAACCCTCCTATCAGTGTGATGCCTGTGATCAAGGCTTCTCTGACACTATGGTTCCTTTATCAATGCCAATATTAGTGGTAGCAGGTTGGATCGTCCAGTGTTCTACATGCTATTCGATTTCTGTTTTTACATTTTACTTTATCGTAAATGTATTCTCAAACGTATGTATTTCCAAACATTTTTATTGCAAAATCTCTCAGTTTTGGAAATCAATCTTTACTGACTAATTTCCAGAGGCTCTCTGTAGTCTAGTCTAACGCCGTTAATATTGTACATTTTTATTAAAAGGGGTAACGCTTACTCTATTTAAATTACCTATTGGAACACATACGCAAAACATTAGCCTATCAACAAAGCTCGCAGGCCCTAAAAATTCAGTCCGCGGGCTACATGGGGCTCGTGGGCCTGCAGTTGGACCACACTGGTATAGCCTATTTTTTATTTAGTTTTGAGTTATAGGCTATTATGTACAGTAACTAAGTCAATACTTCTCCAACGTTTTGATTTAAATCCTGTTTACTAATGACTGAAGACAGTCTTTTGCAAAACTGCCAATCCTAAACTAAAACTATGTTCTCCACAGTAGTTCTGCTTTTCGTTTTCGGCAAATAATTTTCAGAGATTTGGCTGCAACTTTTTAACATTCTAAATTTGCATCCTTAAATTTACATGACAACCAACGTTGCAGCAAAGCCAGTTACATTTCTGCACAAAACAAATCACTGCTATACTGTGGTCTGTCACACATGCAGCTGTTAAACTCTTTTTGTTTCAAGACCATGATCTTTTTTACAGTAGGCCTATACAACCAGTAATTACTACTATAAAAATCACTGATACCACGTGAAATGTCAGACGAAGCAGTTAACAACCTTTCGCGGCCTTAAGAAACTTGCAAAATGCTAAAAATCATTTTATCGAAGCTAAAACTTATAAAAATATCAGAATCAGTGATACCACATGAGATTCCGTTTCAACATCAGCTCGGCTTCGCTGCATCTAACATGAAACATGGCATAAGTCATTTTTATTTTTCCAACTTCTTTAAATACAAAATCTAAAGTGAAAAATGTGGGGGGGACATAGCATATTCTGTTCCCACCTTCTGAAAAAGTGAGGAGGACACGTCCCTCGTGTCCCCTACCAAATTGCGCCCATGCCAATGTCTGCAAGTTCTTGCTGGATTTAAGTGGTGTCCAACTTGCAATACAGTGCATCCTCGATTATCCAGCCATGTTGGGCAACCTTTTTCCAAAATCTTGGCCGGATAAGAAAAGTATCTATCGTAGGGTACCCACCGTCCACCACCTACACCACACTTAAAAGAACCTAAAGAAAAAAGAACGAAAAAACGAAACTAGTATGAGAACAAGCTTAGCCACAAAACAATTTAAATGCTAAACGAAACAGAAACTCGTTTTTTTCACTGTAAAACGTGTCGATTTTAGACTAAATAATTGAATGTACTTCCCTGTTGAACCCGGCCGGTTAATCGAGGGGCCGGAAAATTGAGGATGCACTATATATAAATAAAATAAGCTCACTTACAATTATGATAATTTCACAGACTGCGCAATTCCACATTGTGCCAATATGTCCCTGGAGTCATTAGGTCACATTAGAGAAACACTGCAGTTGCTTTCCTGTTGTGTTACTGTGTATATGTATATATCTCACAGTAAAAAAAACATATTTCATTTAAACAATGTTTTCAGGATGATCTATCCATAACTATAAATTTTATTAAACATGTTGTAACAGAATTTATGGAAGTTTATCAAACCTCTAACTTTATTGACAATATAATAAGATCTACCCTTTCAACACATCAACTGAATCAGATGCTTTGAACACAAAGGAAACCTCAAGACTTTATTAATCTACGTCACATCAACCTTAAACTGTTTAAAGGACTGTTAAAGTGCTGAAGTTCCATAAGAAATACCAAAAACACAACCCATATACAAGTAATCATTGGCAGTTTCCATCATATTACAGGTATTTATGATGTCATGAACTACTAATTCATAAAACTGTTAAGTAACAGATCGGACATGAATGTCACTTGCGATGTCATATAGCAATGAAAAGAAATTTGTTTAGAGCCAACTCTTAAGTTTTTCCTTGCAGTTACTTATGATGGTTTTGTATAACTTCACAAATGTTAGTCTTGAGAATAATATGTTTGGAAACATAGGCATGTCTTCTATCCAAACCAGCAAAAATAGTAAAAAATTTTCTTTGGCAACCATCCCAAATTGGGTGAGTAATGTAGGGGGATAAAAATGCAAATAACATGAAAAATATTGATTTTAAATGAATTTAAACTGCATATTCAAAAAGCCCATCCCAGAAAACCTGGGGATAGACATCAATTTTATTAGGATTGGACCAGCAAATCTACAATTATACTTGCTTTTATGTTGCTCATCAATGCGGATGCCATCTAGTGGCAGAAACACAAAAGCATTATTAAATCAAAAACTGCTTGATCAATATTCATAAAATTGGTGTTAATTTCCTTGTAATTTCAATGGCAAAACATTCATACAAAAATAAATTGAAAAGGAGAACGTGTGGTTCCACCCATAGTCTGAATTATAAGGAAATGGCCTAACTGCTTATTTTTCAGGCATTTTTATTTGTGTGTTTTTGAAAACATAGTGGCTACGGATGCACCTTGCATGACATGGTTTGAATAAAAATGTAAAAATTATATATGAACTAAAATCACTAGCATCTGCAGACTCAGGAGCCAGAACTGTCAGAATGCCACAAGTTTGAAAGTGTAAGCCAGCATAAAACAGGCCTGTAGCTAGGTTTTGAGATTTGGAGGGCAAAGTAAACTGTTGGGGTGGCAAGAGTTTTAATCAAATTTATCCAGGCACAAAAAAATTTGGGAAATTGTTCCTGAATGCCCCCATGGCTACGGGCCCAGCATAAAGTAAAAGTTTCATATAAATTTCAGCAAATATGTAGGCTGTTGACTGTGGAAATAGTAGTTTTTGGAACATGTTTTTGATTCAGATTCACATATTATAGGTTTTTACCATTTCATGCATGTAAGCTATACTTTTGCAGAAGCTGTACTAGTGAAAGTTGCATCACAGTAATCAATTTTAAGAATAGACTTAGCACCAAAAGGGCTGGCAAGTTTGTATTGTTGTACAAACTTTTTAACATGCCATGAGTGTTGACACGTTGGTGGACGGTCTACGAATGTATTGTACCTGGATTTCGGCATAAAACCAGCAGTTTTCAGTTGCCTTACCAACGCCATAACTCCTTCACCAATTGTGCTAGAGAGTTGTTCAAGGGCTCAAATGGATCGGCTAGTCTTCTAGTCTGCACTCGAAAAAAAATTTTTTGGTTGGGGTTGCGGATTTTTTGTGAGTGATGTCATAAGTGAAGTAGTTTTGGGGTCATTTTGGCTTATGTTACCTGGCCTAGGGCCCAACCATTAGGCCGAAGTATTTCGCTGAATTTTTTATTGGAAACTAAACTCGAGTCCGAGCCTTTTGAGCCTTTGATCGACTTTGTAGCATTTCTGGTTCAAAAGTTATGATCTAAAATAAACAAATTAATTAGCTAATTAGTCAAATATTTTTACTTCTTCAGATCATAACTTTTGAACTTGAAACCCCAGCAGGTCATCCAAAGTATCAAAAGACTTGGATTGTAGCCCAGTTTCCAATAAAAACTTCAGCGAAATACTACCACCTAACGGTTGGTGCCCAGGGCCAGGTGAAATGGGCCAAAGTGGCCTAAAAGCCCTCCACTTATGACGTCACTCATAAAGAATCCGCACCCCCCAACCAAAATTTTTTTTTCAAGTATAGAATAGAAAACTTGCCACATCTTTTGAGACTTTGAACAGCTCTCTACCATTTCCAGCGCGCGAATTATGCGCGTGCAAAGCCACATGCGATCCAGTTGTTTTGGTGCGAAAATCCTTATTCTACCGGACGTCAAGGTGTTAAATTACCTTATTCTATTGCAAAAGATTAATTTATATAAATTACTTTACTAATTATATAAATAGCCTACACCAGCACTTTATTCACAGATTCACTCTGAACAAGTATAAACAACACCTCTCCTCAAAATGTACTGAATCTCTTTTGTTGCCAAAGTGTCAACTCATTTTTGAGAAAAGCTTGTATTTTTGTTGCTACGTCTCGCTAGACTTACTATATCTCTGGCAGCCAACACGAAGGCTTGCTGGAACGAATTGAGAATTCACTACAATTTTTGCCATTTTTAGTCAGTTCATTCGAATTATGATTACTCAAAAAACTGTTATTGATTACGATTGACGATTACCCAATGTCTGGTGCAAACAACGTTGACTTTGCAAGGAGGGTGTCTAGGAAGCCGGCAACGGCAATATCAAAACCAAAAACCCTAGTGTGCAGAAGCCTAAAGGTCATCTGCTGTGAGTGAATATCATGTAACTGAAAGTGCTCAAAGTGACACTAAAATCTACACTAGCCTCCAACTAAATGGCTACGCAAGTCGAGTTGAGCAGTTATGTCCAGGGCAACCAATTTTTTGAATTAAAAGCTTAAAATTTGCACTTTTGAAGTCACATTGCATACTGCATTTATTCTGTTGATTTTTATTGTGGTGTCGAATGCCTCAAGTTCCTCTTTAGACTTGAAGCGTAGGACACTGCGCAGCATATGGGTTTAGTGATTGAGAGGCAGTTTTTTAAAACAAAAAATGCTTGATGTGGTTCCATTAGTAGCTCAAGGTTTTCAATGATGCTGTTGTTTAGCTCAGAGCAGAGGTGGACAAAAAGTTGTTTTTGCAAAGGTGGAGTCTAAGAATCTTCATTGTTGGTGGAGGCAGAGCAGAGGAGGAGATTGATTTTTCTTCACTTTCTTTGCAAAGTACAACTCATTTTTGCTTAAATTTTTCTTGCAAAGCTTTGTGGAGTTATTTGAAAGATGCACAGTATTACTGACACAGCATTATTGAGCTTTTCTGAGGTGAAAGGTCTGTTTTTGCATCTCTTATGTGTCTGCAAAGTGTAATATGATTTGGACATGCGAAATCAAGCGTGTACTCGTCTAGCCACTTACAACCCTTTAGTCGTACAAGCAGTTTTGCAATCTGTTCATGGTTTCAGTCAGACAGTCTGCACAGCTGAACAATACACCCATTTGGTTTGTGGTGAACTGGCCATCATACCTAACCCAGGTTGTGTTGTTTGCTCGTGGCTTGTGTGTAATTGATCTATGGTTATTGACCGCATCCTGTAATGCAGCCTAGGCTACTACATTTCACATGTGTTGATATGCAGTATTATACAGTGATGCAGTACCAAAAAAAGGTTGTTGACAGCTATCGATTGTCTTACTTTAAAATCAATCCTTGGCTTTGTTGCAAGGGTGCATTTTTGTGTAACAGCAATCTAATGTTCATCCAATGTTGAAATATGAGGTGTGTAGTGATTAGATATGCACTGAAATTAATATTTGAAGTCATAGTATTTCAGATTTGTTTTTTTAGTGCGTTGTGAGCATTAAGTTGCCCAGCTGTCAGTGACTGAACTGATGTTACACCAACTATGAAAAATTAATTTTATAGTAGTCTTTTTGAAGTTGCTTGTTTCAAGTAGGCAAAGAGATCTCTTTTGATAGAAAAAGGTTAAGCAGGATGGAATTACATCAAGCAGAACTATCGAACAACGTGTATATATGGTAATGTCTTTTTTGCCTCATGAGGCAAAAGCTGTGTTGGGGCTATTTTGCCTTTAGTTGAACAAGGTTGGTTGAAGTGGTCATGTGACAAGCATGATATGCAGAGACAATGATTTGAAGTGTAGGTTTATCAGGGTTCCCATGGTCATGGAAAATCATTGAAAATTGTAGAAAAATAACTTTTCCTGGAAAGTTATGGAAAATTGATAAAAATTTAAAAGTCATGGAAAAATCAAAAAATCATTAAAAATTTTTGAGAGCTAAAAAAGGAACAAAATTTTTAAAATTTTTCAATGTTTCAACAAGATAATCATAGAATTTAAGTCCTTTGATTTACTTATGCCATCAGCAATAGACTTTGGTAATGTTTAGCTTTTTGGCTTTTCCGCACAAATCTTTTGAAGTTTATTTGTAGACTGTGCATTGTACTATCGTAGTTTGATCTTCGGCTGAATTCATCAATTCAACTTTTATTTTTAAGTTTGTAGTTTAATTGAAAATCCACTTGGTATATTAAAGATTTATTGATTGGCGGATACCATATCTCTGAATATCAATTTTGGAACTACATGAAGAATGCAAAATATGCTAAGCTTTGGAAAGTTTTCCAAATTATCTTTATGCTATCTCATGGCCAAGCTGCTGTTGACAGGGGTTTCTCGATCAACAATTAACTTATGGTGGAAACAAGAGGAGTCATTAATTGCAAGTTGTTTTGTGTATGACACAGTGAAGAGCAGTCCTGTTCATTTCAGTGAAATTCCATTAAACCCCAGATTGTATTGAAATGTTTGAGCAACGAGGATGAGATATCAATTACCTTTAGAAGATCAAAGAAAACTCACTGCTGAAAGTGAAAAAGGCAGAAAGAGGAAAGCTATACAAGATGAAATCCATGCAGTTGAATCTAAAAGAAAGTTATTAAAAGAAAGCATAGCATCTATGAGCCAAGAGGCATATGCAAGCTGAAAAAAAGCACAGTTTTATTTTGCTGGCTAAGTCAATGCTTTTAGACAAAAAATTCATGAAAGCGAAGCAAATAAGCAGTCTTTGCAAACGAGCACGCAGTTTGAAAGGGAAGCTAAAGTTATGGAATAAATAAAATTTGAAGTAATTAATTGGATTGGCTGACAACAATTCAATAAAATTAGGGCTAGTTTTGTTTAAATTGAAAAATAACATTTACTTACTGCTGTAGAAGGTTACAAGCTGTATTAGCCAGGCCACACTTGATCTTAAAAACAGCTTTCATAGCATGGGTGAAATATCTATAATAAGCATCATAACTCTTTGATTGTTGTTAGGCAATGGTTACAAAGTTAGCTTTTTCTAAGCAAGAAATAGTTGATGATGGCGCTAGATTTGCTGTTAAAACGTTCTGCAACTTTTTGTTGGCTTTATATTTCTGCTATAATGATTCTACTCCCAAATCTACAGTATAGTGTCACAGTGTGCAAATATGTTATGTTTTAAGACAAGGTGTGGCCAAGCTGATACATCTGTTAACCCTATGTTCATGCAATAAAATGTTTTCTACTTGAGATTCTTAAGATGCTAAATTCTTTCCCACCTGAATAAAAATCAAGTTTTATCCATCTTTTTGTAGCCTCAGTGAAGTTTGTGAATAGTGCGATGTACACTTTGTACAGTGTTGCTGCATGCGCTTATTTTTATTATTAACTTGCAACATTGACAACCAAGTGTGATAGTAAGATATGGAGTTTTTGCAATGGCTTGTGACAGAGAGGTTGATAATAGTAAGGTACGTACTGTATCTTGTAAATACTGCGTGACAGCGACACTATGACAGTAAGCTTAATAGTGAAGCCCAGCGTTTATTTTTCTGCAAATTATTTTTGTAGCCTCAGTGAACAGTATTATGTACAGTGTGGTTGCATGTGCATATTTTTTACTATTAGCTTGCAACATTGACAGCCAAGTGTGATAATAAGATAGGGATGCTTTGTGACAATGAAGTTCATAATATTAAGGTGTGTAGGCCTACTGTATCTTGTAAATACTTTGTGACAGCGTCACTACAACTGCAAGCTTGTAATAGTGAAGTGCAGCGTTTATTTTTTGTTTCTCTGTAAATTCTTTTCTCTGTTTTATTATGTACAGGTTACTTAGCATGCCAATGGCTAATCATGAGAAGAAAGGAAATATTTCACTTTGAATACTTTCAAACGCAATGTTAGTAATCGTGTGACTAACTGACTCTCTTCTAAAAACCATTGATGATGTTCTCCCATGTCAGTTTTGTGCCCTATTTAGGGGATCTGTTTTTAGTTATTTTTCAAATATCGGCACCTAACATTTCTTTATTTTGCTCTAGCAGTTAAACAATAAATATTTGGTAATTATATTGCTACATTTGGCAACGTAGTTAGCTGGTTGAGATTGATAGCAATGTTGGTTTGGTTTTGAGATGCAATACAGCTACTATACAGGGAGCAAGTTTGGGAGAGTTCGATCCCATTAGCGCAACAGCAACTATTTTTAATAAGACTACCAGTTTACAAGTATAAGTATCACTTAAACACGCATGGAAAAAGTGTCACAAATGTCATGGAAAAGTAATGGAATGTTATGGAATTTGGTTTTGAAAATTGCGTGGGAACCCTGTGCATAATAATCAGACTGATGTGCAACAGTCCTGACAAAATGCTCTGTGACATAATATTCACTCGTAGGTTTTAGCACAGTAAGCAGATGATTGTTTGTGAAAAACTAGGTTACGTGCTGTTGTGTTGGTTGCAGTGTTGCCAGCCTTGCAGTTTTCCCACGAATTTGGGCTTGTTCTTTATGGATAGTGGAGTTGTGTTTTTTTTTTTTGAAGATTTGCGGGTTGCTTGTTTATAGGCTTGTTTTGATTGAAAGCAAATTTTTTCCATAAAGCCACCCCCAATATGCCTTGTTTGAATAAATTTGCTTGTTTTTGGGCATGTGGTTTGCGGATTGCTATTATCTAATTTTGTGGTAATTTTGCTGTTTCAATGTATTGCCAAAGGCATATTGGGGGTGGTTTTATGGAAATTTGCTCATATTGGGCTTGTATTTGGTTAAATTACCTATTTTTGGCTTGTTTTTCAAATTTACTTGCTTATTTTTGCAAAATAACCTGGCATCACTGGTTGGTTGGCTGTTTCATCAAAGTCTCTCCAGGCTAGACAGTCTTGCGTTCAGCATGCATCAAAAAAGTACCTACGTCACAGCGAGCAGGACCCAGGTTTGCGCAGAATTCGATGTTGTACTGTTCTTCATCGCAGTGATGTGATGGTTTTAATGCATCGTGCATTGTTTTTTACTTGTGACATCTGAGCGTAAGCAGATGTTTATACAGGGAGTAGGCCCACTTATACGCAACACATGTTTATCTGTTTGTGCATTTTTTGAGACTACTGTGAGTCCTAGAAATTAGCATGGAATGCAGTAGGCACTACGGATGAAACCATCCTATTAAAGTACATTTGGCCTTTAGTCAAACACAGCTGGCTGAAATGGTAATGTGGCAAGTGCAATACACAAAGATACAAGGGTTCAGGTTAAGCCTACAGTTGACACAATGCAAACAAGAAGCTGCTAACAGCTTGCCAGCACTGAAACCATGACATCACTTGTCTATCAGACTGAGCCATTACAGACATCACAGTCAACTGAGACAATCATGCTGTCCAAACTTGTCATGTGACCAGTTTAGCCAATCATGTTTGGCTGGAGTGTATATTTTACATCATAAAATAATTGCAACTTTTGAAATTATTTTCTTGTTTATGTGGCCTGAAGAAAAAAATGCACTGTAATGCCTTTCAGCTGTAGTTTGAAAGTGTTTGGCTGAAAGTGTTTGCCTCATGAGGCAAAATAGATACTGCTTGAGAAACACAAAAATATCAGCAATGAGAAATGAAAAACATCGGTATCAGCCCAAAAAAACCTTATCACATAGGTTCTCAAAGTGCTCCGTACGGAGCCCCAGGGCTCCGCGAGAGAAACCTCGGGGCTCCGCAAGCTATTCGTTTACTTAGTATATTTTTTTATAAAATTTATTGTGGGTCTCCGTCAATCATGGTCAATCTCTTCATGGGCTCCATAACACCAAAAGTTTGAGCACCCCTGCCTTATCAGTCAAGTTCTGGTTTCACCTACAGTTCACACAATGCAGACAAGAAGCGCTAACAGCGTGCCAGCACTGAAAACATGGCAACGCTCATCCATGTATGTTGGACTGAGCTGTTACAGATGTCACGGTCAACAAATAACCAGGCTATGTGTTCCAAAATTGCCAGGTGACCACTTCAACCAATTGTGTTCAGTTCAAGGCAAAATAGACACTACCTTTTACACCTTTTACTGCCTTACATCAAGGAGAACTGCTAAGCAACATGTATGTATGTTACTATAGAATTTGCAATTTGGCGGAGTCAAGGCAGAGATGGACTTGATTATTTCCTTGATTGACAGAGAAGTGGATGCAAAACAAAACTTTTTCAAGTAGGAGCAGATGTGGAGTCCGCAATTTTTTTAAATTAATTGTAATTAAAACATTAGTTTATTATTTTGTTGTTTTCAGGTCGAAACTTTTGAACCCAAAACCTTAGCAAGTCATCCAAAGTCTTAAAAGACTTGTATTTTAGCCTAGTTTCCAATAAAAACTTGACCGAAATACTTTCTTCTTGCAGTTGGAGCCCAGGAAGCTCAGCTCATCTAACACAGGGGTTCTCAACTGGGGGTAAATTTTACCTACCCTGGGAGTAAATTTAGTGATGCTGTTGTACATTTTTCTACAGCGCTAGTAGTCAAACAAAAAACAGGGGGTAAATTTTATGTTAGGAAGCTGGCAAAAGGTAAACGTGAGAAAAAAGGTTGAGAACCCCTGATCAAGCAGATTGGGCTCAAGGTCAGATGCAGTGGGCCAAAAAGGCCTAAAACTATTCCACTTATAACGTCACTTAGGAAAATACAAAACCGAAAACCACAATTTTTTTTCATTGCAGGCTTAAAGGCTTGCTGAGTCTTTTGAAGGTTTGAACAGCTCTCTAGCGCAATTGGCGGCGGAGGAGTTATGCTATCACTAAGACACATGGAAACTGCATGATTTAGGCTGAATCGTACCAACTGTGAAGGTGTTGAAGAGGCAAATGGTGTTCTCCATAATTTTGGCAAACGGTGTTAACACTTTGGCGTCCGGCTGCTTTTGGGGATTTTCGGAAAAAAAACACCTAAATGCACGTGGCTTTGTGTGGGAATATCTTCGCTCCTGTATGGGTTACGGACCTGGTCGAAGTGTCAAAACACGCAGCAAGTCTTGTAGTCTGCTCTCGAAAAAAAATTTTTTGCTTGGGGAGTACGGGTTTTTTGTGAGTGACGTCATAAGTGGAGGACTTTTAGGCCACCTTGGCCCACTTTGCCTGGCCCTGGGCACCAATCGTTAGGTGGTAGTATTTCGCTGAAGTTTTTACT
>Ga0210059_1008574_pt1 | contig 16095 bp, 9 predicted proteins | sample Ectturendosymbi2_FD_188042 | JGI IMG/M metagenome (GOLD analysis project Ga0210059, IMG submission 188042) | Ecteinascidia turbinata endosymbiont from Florida, USA - Sample 2 (SPAdes) (version 2) | ecosystem: Host-associated > Tunicates > Ascidians > Unclassified | place: Key West, Florida...
TGTCACCCTGTTTCGTAAAAACACGGGACGGCGAAGCTATGTCACCCTGTTTCGTAAAAACACGGGACGGCGAAGCTATGTCACCCTGTTTCGTAAAAATGCAAGACGAAGAGATTATATTTATCTCAATGCAAAACTATTATAGCCTCAAATTGGCTCAAGCTAAAACTCTGCCCGAGTCTACAGCCAATGAGGTTAGGTCTCACGTCATGATATCCTGTAAGAAAAACGGAGTCTCTAGGAGGCCGGAAAATATAGAGCCGGCGTCCTCCATAAAAACAATAGATGCTCAGTCTCAGCAGTCAGTCTTAGTATGTCGCTTGTGCTGAAGGTGCAGTATGACAATGGTTGATTGCAGCGACCATCTGTGTTCTTGTGGAATCGTGTTAAGAAACGGAGGGTTAACTACAATATCAATCGATTCATTGTTGGTGAGTTATTGTGCTGTTTATGTTGATTACATTACGAACTAGTAATAAATTAAACTTGCAAATCAATTCTATTGTTGAATCTCTGATGCTTCAAGGGCTAGGGCAAAGACAGGAGTTTGTGGGGAGACTAAGTAATCTGCGAATTATGAGTGTCTTCCCGGATCTAACTGCTAGAAGCGAACCCATGAATTAGCGATAGTTAGATCTAAAGCACATGGTTTGCAAGGTTTCACATGAGACCCAAAAACAATGTGTACATTTTTGGCGCTCAACGTGTCTTTCTTGGAAATTTAATTATTTCTAAGAAAAGTTCGTATAAAGCTTCTGCACTCTAGACAAACAAAACCCTATCTCTAATGGGCTTTCTATCCGTCTTAATTAGCTTAAGTTATCTAAAAATAGCCTGTAAAAACTAAGTACAATTTCATCCTTATTTCTACAATTATTAATTAAATGCAAATCTTTTGCATTTCAACCTAATCCTAGTCTTATCATAGTTTCAGTTCATATAAGTATTTTTTTTATTTTAACCGACAATTTTATTTTCATTTACGCATTTTGTTTTCTTATCAGCCGAAAAACTTTCAGTTCATACAAGAACTTTCATTTCAGCCGAAAATTTTTGTTCACTCACGCATTTTAATTTCAACCGAACTTTCATTTCAAATTTTCATTTCAGCCGAGATTTTTTGTTCATTCACGCACTTTAATTTCAGCCGAACTTTATTTTCATTCAAAAACTTTTATTTCATTCAAATTTTATGTTCAAAACTTTTTATTTCATTCAAATTTTTTGTTCATTCACGCACTTTAATTTCAGCCGAACTTTATTTTCATTCAAAAATTTTCATTTCATTCAAATTTTATGTTCAAAACTTTTTATTTCATTCAAATTTTTTGTTCAATCACGCACTTTCATTTCAGCCGAACCTTATTTTCATTCAAAAACTTTTCATTTCATTCAAATTTTATGTTCATTTACGCATTTTATTTTCAGCCGAGCTTTTATTTTCAACCATACCTTTATTTTCATTCAAAAAAAGATTCTCAGTTCCATTGTACCTTTTCTACATTTTGTCCGAAAATTAATATACCTACCTTTGTAGAACCTCTTAATTTTATACACATAAATATTTCTAGTTCATACAGATACTTAATTTCTTAGTCAATAGTCCTATGAACTCTTAGAATAATACACTTTAAGCTTTCTATAACAAAGCCCTAACTAAATGTTTCAAATATAATGCTACCAGATTCAATCACTATTTGCGTTCTATCTGAACGACGGTTTCAAATTTTCAATGGGTAGATACTCAAATTTCTTATGCCAGACACAATATGTGCCACTTAAAACAGGGGTGTAAACCATAGAAAGCCGTGATTGTTATCCGACAACGTTTAACTATCACACACTTGAAGCACAGATTCCACAAGCTAAAGGTCAACCTAGTTATCCCTGCTTTCCATCATTGGTTTTGTGTCTTGACCTGAAGCTATTTCTCTCTCCGGCTACAGGTTTAGGCATGGAAGCAGTGCCAGAAATACATTCATCAATTTAGAATTTATATGGACTTTCATTTGAATATACAGATCGACTATCTTGTTTGTTCTTTTGAGTGTTTTTTAGCGTTGCCGTTGCTGAGATCACTTTCTCAATTCGCAGCTCTCCGCACACACAAGAGCTGTGAATGCCAAGGTGACATCAGCACAAAAATGCACAGACATCAAATCTTTTTAACGTCTTCCATTTTTAATGAAGTCATGAATGATAACTAATACAGGAATGTATATTTCATTCAGGTCATACTTCAGCTTTTGATCGCCGAGGGTGTCTCTTGTTTCTCAATCCCGATATCCACTAGTAGAGGAACTGGAGGGGCCCCCAGCGTCAAAAGCATTCAACATCACTTTAAATATTTTTTTTCCGTCTTTGCTACAAACTTTAATCCAGCAGGAAATTAAAAGTAATATTTTCTATCTTTCACAGATTAGTTTTCGAGCGTTGCTAGTGTCTCATGAGCGGTGGCTCCTATTTAATTTGGCCATAGGTCTTGAGACACCTGCAATGTCAAAAGCGATTTCAACATAACACGCCCCTTTTCTTATCACTAGAGTCAGAAACAACAATTCTTTCAAATATTTGACATTGTTTTCATATACATATTATTCTTGAAGTGAGCTTTTTAGTCACTTCAGCTGCTTCTTGATCTACAGCTGCTACTTAAATTGGCTTAAGATCTCGAAACACCTGCAGTGTCAAAAGCATTTTCATAAACAAATGTTTTTCTTTATGAAGGGCAAAAACTGCAATTATCTTAGGCAGTTGGAAATGCGTTAACATGCATAATTCCTTATCAAATAAGCTTTTTGGTCACCTAGGCGGTTCCCTGATCTGCAGCTGTTAAAGACACGCGCTCATGATCAAGGGAATGGCCTCTGTGATGGAAGCAATATCAACAAACATACTTTTCAATCTTTCCTCTGCGTACAGACTTCGTTTCAGGTAGTCCCTAAAGGTTCAAGGTTAGACTTTCATTCATGACAGGCTTCCTAAGTATGCCAACTCTTCCTTGGTCTTCAGCAGTTCAGTAAACGAACTAGTTTGGGACATGACCCAATGAACGTGCTTTTGAGCTGCTGGGTTTGTGTCTTGGTCTGCAGCAGTAATAAAACCTGGCTCCAGACACGGGCACGAACGCAGCATCCGAAGTAATAACATCACATAACAATAATTCACTCTCACACCCCGACATAAAAATAACCTTTCTACAATAACTCATAAAAAAGTAACCTCCTTTTTTTTAAAGAAAATTTGTTGTTTCGTCGCTCGTGTCGCGTTTCGAACCACAACAGTTTTATAACTCTGTTTTGGTCTGGGACGCGAGTCCAGTGCAAATAGCAATATCGACAAAATTTTTTTTAATTTTTCTTACCTAGATTTTCGTTTCTATGATGTCTACAATCAACATTAGCCACTGCTAAGAGCATAATCTTCATACAGCAGTTCTTATTTTCAGGTCACCCGGAATCTTCAAACTGAGATGTATAAATGTTGATGGTATCACAGATTTCAATGGCTTGCTCACACAAGGTTACGGGGTGATGAACATGACATAGCCCTCTTCTTGACGCGGTTCTTCAGGAATGCAGGAAAGGAATGCCTGCGATCAGCCATGGTCACCAGTTAAGTTTACATATTTGAAACAGTTTTCAGTATTCTGATATTATATATTTGTTGTGTTAACCTTCCTTAGTTGTCTTCAAACTCCGATTAGACAATACAGTCATGGATAAATTTAAAATTTTATATGCAGCTCTAGGCAAATACGGTAATAAATGATAATAGTAACTATGGATCAAACACAAACGAGCCCTGTCGATATGCTAACCACCTCACCGATTTCGTCTCTGCTACGTGAAGCTTTTACTAACACAACAGCAAGCAACTGGAAATATTCGTTGCCACCTTGTGACAAGATTCAACAAATCAAACAATTGATAATCAAATTTCATACATGTAAAGACTATGTGCAGTCGAACAGCTTATTTGAAGTGGGGGAAGATTTGTATATTATACGACTTGACAATCTATACCCAAATATTTATATTACGAAAGGAACACTGCAACATGCGGTTCATCTAAATATTTCCCAAATATCTTTGACACCCAATGTCACGTCCTCGCTCGCTGAACTTGACAAGGAAGCTCTACGAATCATTATGATGTTCGCACAATTTCCGGATGTAGCACCGTTTATTTTTGAATTACAAATTAATGAAAACTTCAGACATATCAATTCGCACCGAGCTCACAATTCCCAATGCAAAATCATAAATTTATTTCTGCAAAATGCTCCCCTTATGCCAAAATCTATGCGTAAGGCACTCATAACATACTTCGCAGTTTTGAATGGACAAGAAAAAAAAGCTGACACCTCTAGCACAGAATCCCCAGTGCAGGTACTTATTTCTGGATTTTTTATATATAGGTTTCCCGCGTTTACAATTCATCTTTTGCTATCAGCTAACATAAAAATTTTATTGTTACTTGCATTGCAAACTATTCTAGTTGAATAAACCTCTAAATAAAAATACTTTGTGGAATGAATCCTATGCACGTTTCACCAATTTATAGTGTACCACTCAGCAAGAGGGCAAGAACGGAAAACACTTCAACCCCGCGGAAATCAAGTCAAATGACACTCGCATCGTCACCTCTGCCTAATATAGTGCAAAGGATTAGATACGAACTGACAGAAAACGGTTCGCGACCTCATGCATTGGCTGCTAAGAAATTTTCTCAACCTAATGAAGCTATTACTGTTATCAATTTCGAGAATGCTGAAATATTGGTGGTAAACGCACCAGCAAACGAAATTCGGAGTTGGTCACAATTACCCATCCCTTATCGCTGTTTCCCCGTGCGCAATACTGATGAACAACAAACAACAATTGACAGAACGATTGCGGCACTCTCGACACTAAAACAACTTCCACAGTGTGCAGTAGGAGTCGAGGTTGATCTGGAAAAATGCAACAATCTAGACTCTCAATTGCAAGACGTTGATAATTTCAAACAAGCTATTTGGCTGTTTCTACTAAACGAGGTTAAACTAATGCCACCCCATCTCAAACAATGCATTAAAACAGACCTCAAAAATCTACGCTCAACTGACAAACGTCAAAAGCCTCCATTAGTCCCACCAGCTTTTAACTTATCATCATCACCCTTTGGGATATTACAGGTGAATGCATTTTGTATAACATTGACATCTTTTAGAGTAAATAATTTTTTACCTAAACCTTTGTTTCAGATTTTTTTTGATATAAGACATGCTACTCTCTGAATTACATACGCGTGGATGTGCCAAACCACAAAGAGTTTGCCAAAAAATCAAAACCATAAAATGCCCAATTTCTATTGTTAAAAGTACGCTTTATACTTTAAAAACCCGTATAGTAAATTGGCAAGAGAACCCAGCACGGCTGATAAGTGCTTGGTTACAACCTCATACGACTGAAAACATAACAGTGGACACTATTTTAACACACAATTTAATAAAAAGAAGAATTTTAGCAATATTAGCCGTAAAGCTAACGACGGATGAACAAACAATTTTAACCCAATTACGATCAAAACCGTTCCTGTTTCAATTGTCTCTTTTGTGGCTACATTTAAAAGTATACCACACTTCCATAACGGCAATCCGCTGGTTGATGATGAAATCTAACTTTGATAAATGCTGGATCTGCTTTTGTCGTCATTATCCCAAAACATGCAAAGCAACTTCAACAAACATGGAATTACATTCTAACAGGTAGCATTTTTTTTTCAGAATGAGGACACACCCATACCGCCATCGTTACCTAATTTAGATCACCCTGAATGGTCCACCCTAATCGAGATTCTTAAACAGACTTTATGCACAGAAAAAACTCGGGCATTAAAGGGATACGAGATCATACAGGTCATACAAGAAGCAGTTAACAAATGCCCCTCCTTTCAACTGTTATCTTCAATATTAAACATAGGACATTTTCAATGGCAAAGGGACACAATTTTAATCTCCTTTGCGCGAAAAGATTCTGCACAACACATACAAGCTAGTATTCAAACGGCATTTGAAAATACTTGCATGCTCTGTGGAGACAAAAAGCATTACTCTGAACTGTGTACAATCAACAAGGAGATAGTTCAACAAAATCGTGACAAGACTGCAATAAACATTAGAAAAAGTAGAATGTGTGGTCCATACGCAAATGCAGCACCATTTCATTTACTCACAAGCACCTTAATCCCACAGACCGTTTTTCAAGAATACTCTGAAAGGTTCATTCCCTTTTTTCCAGGTAATATCAAAATTTTCGAAATAAGATAAACGACACATGAGTTAGCATTAACGTTTTTCGACATCAGGCGCTGGAACCGTTCACCAAACGATATATTTCCTTACGTAAAACGCCCACCACCTAACTTCCTGAGCTGCCACCACAAGCCTTAGGCAGCCAACTTCCCGTTTAAGCAAACAGCATGAAACAACCTATCCTAGATACGCTGGCCAGTAATCAAGAAGCGACTTAGTATCGCTAGCCAAACAAATATTTCATGTTTCAACCACTTAGAGACTGTAAAAGTCATAGCGTTTGCTTTCCGTTATTTTTTTTTTATCTATGTCTAACCAAGTACTTCTTTTAAGAAAAAATAGTGCATGACGTAAAAATGAACTTGATAAAAAGATTACGAAACCGTGAAATTTATGACAAACATCAAGAATTTCAGTATACGACAGAAATTTTAAAGGCACTGGCACAAGAGCCAACACTTGTAATACCAGCCAGTACACAAGCTGTAACGGAAGTTCGAGTGTTGAAAAAAGCCATTAAAGCCTTTTTTCTCCAACATAATCTCCAGTCATCTCCTGCTTATCAGAAAATACGACTTTTCAATATTGATGCGACCGAAGTTTTGTTTTATAAATGCTATATTCTACTGTATACTTCTAAACACGCTAAAATTAATGCAAACTTCAACTTATACCATAAAATTCAATTTTTGCATGATTTATTGCTACAAGCCGGACGAACTATGTCTTGAGAAGAAAAGGATCTTCAAGAAAGCAAAGAGAAACTTGGACCAAGAGTTTGCACAACTGCCTCTATTTGACTAACCTACATGGTTAAGAACAAGCATAAAGGCGAGGCCTTTTTAGGAAGGGGTAATACGCATGAAAACCAACATCATGCCTCTACCCCATGACAACAGAACGCTCCTATATGGATGATTTTATTACTCAGTTTCCTTTATTTATGAACTTTGTGGACATTACATTTTATGCTTGCATGTCCTTTTCTATCGTTATTTCGCTGAATATAAATAATCTTGTACGTCTAACAATGCACACAATTCGCAAAAATTTTTTTGTTATTACAGCGTAAAACTAAGAGTTACTAAATTAGCATACAAGTAATAAAGATGGCCAGATGCCAAATATCTCCAATACATCTTTCCTCGGAACTTCAATACAAAATGCAGATGTCCCCTGATTCTCATTTTGTTGAAAGAGACCCCAGGAAGATGCCATCTTGGGACCAGAGACGACACCGAGCTGCCAAAAGCCACCCATACCCAAGATATTTCAGTGAAAGCTTCTTGCCGGATAAACCATGTTTCAAGCTTGAAGCAACACCTGACAGTCCAGAAGAAAGATTATTCTCATCTCCTTTCCCATCAATCAAGCCAACCAAGCTTAATTTCACCCCAAAGACCAGCAAGGGTTTCCAAAACCAGGAGTCATTCGAGCACCTTGGTTTAATGTATCTTTCCCGACAAGATTTGATGCCGACAAAAATCAGTGATGTACATGTAATTTTCGGCTCACCTTTGTTACAAGAACATATCCATTACATTTTGTGTGACTACACACTTGACCGTCCAAAGATGGAACGAAATCTTCGATACATGGGAATAGATAAACCAACTTTCCTCCAATACTGCCGTTTATGCTATCCGTTCCATTACTATCCACGAATCGAAGAAGGCTCTCAACATGAAGGCCACAAGAGAGAATTATGAACCGTTTCTTATCAAGCTGAGACACTGCATGCACGTTTATTATTCGGAAGTGACAATCAACTGCATGAGTAACTAGTGTCTGCTTTTCTGATTCTTCATGTGCTGTTGAACATTTGCGTGACCTTATCGCAATAATATATACGTAAGAAACCTTATTTAATTCAGTTTGAGCTTTCCTTAGGTAGTGTTCAACACGCACTTTAAATAAATAATTTTAACCTTTCTCTCATAATCATAGATAAAATCCTTTAGTAGTACAAATATCGTATTAATCTCTTCTTGCTATTTTCACAGAAAAAAAATTCATTTTTAAATACTAGAAATTTTTCTGAACAGAGTGAATACAATTTCATTTTACAACTAGATAAAATTACTGCTTCAGACTTCCAAACGACGAAGGAAAATAACAAGAAATTGGAAGAAGACACGCAATAAGTGCCCTTTCATGAAAACTATATCAGGAACAAACGATCGTCTTTCGAGTTTCGTCCTTCATGCTAAATCTTTCATCACAACAATTAACTTTAACTCCAAAGTTATTTTGTGAGCAATACAACCTTGTGGGCGAAAAACCCAATAATTGTTCAAGCTAACATACCTTTTTCTGCAAATCAAAGTAGTCTGAACGCATTACACTCTTCCTCAGGAAAAAATGCTATTGCACTCAATATCCCTGATCATTTTTTTTGATGTTGCAGCAACACAAAGAATTACCCGCAGCTGCACTGACGACCTACAACAAGCCCTCGCGTCACTAATCAGGAATGATCGTGTGTTGGTAACCATTCCTCCGAATGAACGTCATACTAACAGCATAACATTTCCTGAAATGGTCAATATCCCTTGCAATCAAGATGATTTCTATGCTAATCTAAAATTTCACAACCTTTTTGGCAAAACCCGCCTTCAACCCACATCCTTAATCAAACCCCATTACCAAACGCCTGAGGATGGCTGCTACCGTCTGACATTGAGTAACCGAATTTTACACTTCCCAAACAGACTTGGTCATATACCAGACGGGTCAAACTTCCGTCTAGACTTCCTTTACGAATACGCACAAGCTGGGCAAGCTAAGCCTATTCCACGATTGCATGGGAGACTGACCACTAACATTAAATACCCCAGAGATACGGATACATTTTTATTTATGTATTATATCATAACATCTTTTTATGAACGCTACGAAGCCATTACTTACCAGCTGTACACACAGGCACCTACACCAGAGCTCACTTCAGTCACTCAACCATGCTACGTATTAATCTCTGATCTGCCACGAATTAGAAGTGTACAATATACGCAGAATACCAGTCAATTACATGACAAAGATATTGCAGAATGCAACCCACAATTATGGACCTTCATTACAAAACCCGCTCCACAACGCTTCCATATTCGATTTCCTAGTGGAAAACTTACTACATTCGTACCACGTAATGCCCGAAATGATCGCATTTATTATCAACGAATCCCAACCAGCATACGTCAAGCATCCTTATACTGGTTTACGCTTTCCATTGGGGTTACACAACCGCTACAAACCCCAAAACCTTCTGTACGTGTGATAAACTGGGGATACTCACACTTATTGGAGCATAAAGACTTTTTTGTACCCCCTGCTTTGAAATCTCGTTTGACATCCATCACATACCACCCAATCACCAAGACTAATCCATCCCGGGCGGAATATAACCATACCGTTCCAATGGGAGTGACATTGCACCCATTACAAATTCAAGATCGCTTACCTCGTTACAGATTAGTATGCGATGACCGACAAGCTCAAAAGTTCATTCAACCGTATGGCAAATTTGAAATAAAATTATTAAAAATACGACCCCCTGCCAACAAAAATGACTATTGTCAAAAGCTCCCTGATCCTACTACGCCCACTACATCTTACACACAACTAGAAAGCCTTGTAAATAATAAAACACATAGCCCATTAACATTTTTTTCATGGTCAGCTTCACTTGACCATCAACATCAAAACCTCACGATGTTACTTTCAAAAAACACCACATCTCTGCTTGACCTCTTACAAAAATACCAGCGACTTACAGAAACTACAAGGAACTACACCAACAAATTAAATCAAGCACAAATCAATGCAAGATTTGCTGAATTTCATGTACACTACTTCGCGCAGGCTATTTTCCATAAAAATCTCTCAAACCTTCACACCCATTCTGAAGAAGAACAAAAACAAATCGCAGAAAACAATCTATTTTCACACCAACAGTACATCCAGATGTACGCAAAAATCCTTTGGCGAATACACTTCATTCGGCAAAACATTTTACAAGCACTGACTATGTGGCGAATCCAAAAATCCCTTGAATATCTTAAAACTTCTACAACTTTTGACAAAAACTTTATTTATGAGCATACATTGATAGGAGACGCATTATACTCTACAAATGTGTTGAGACTGTTGGGTGATCGCGATGTTGAACAACGATTTCCAATCCCAGAACTGTCCAAGGAACACGAAGATTATTGGACACCTCAAAAATTAACAGCTCTTATTAGTGGGACAGTTGCATTAGGCACAGCTGTGTTTTATGGTATATATAATTATTTTTGCACCACCTCACAGATCATATCAGAACCCGCAATATATGCTAAAGCTTCTCTAGCAATTATCAACACTAGCACATTATAAATACCCGATTTACTTTGCAGAAAACCACAAGGATGAATATTATTGGCAAGATTTTATGTCATCTTTCATTAACTTTTTTATTCTCTACTCCAATTCAAACACGAATTTTTTCCACAAACTTGCAAGAAATCATAGAAACTATTAGACAAAAAGGCATCTCCTTGACAGACATATCCCAGCGGAACAACATAACCATTTCTACAAACTTCAGACCACTGGTTACCCTTCAATGTGATTCAAGTCAATTTGTGGCTCAAGTCCAAAGTCACTGGAACCTATATACCACCATACAATTTGAGAAAGCGGCTATTCCACCATTATATGTGAACCCAAAATGTGATTCTTTCTTTTACCGACATTTCAGATGGACACCGGAATCATGGAATATGCTTGAACATGAAGAAACAGCTAAGCAATTTTCTTTTGAAATGATCAACTTTGACATAATTGAAAAACCTTTGTATATCATAGCGAATGAAACTAACTCTCATACACCTCATAACATGTTTTTTTCAGAATCCAGCGATGCAATTTTATTTATGTCTTATACATTACCTCATTTTTACGAAAAATTTCAATCGGTAAGATTTAAACTCATCGTAAACAATGAGCAGTGGCCTCAGGCACAAATCGGCCCTTGTTTTGTAGCTCTTGAACGATTACCCCTCATAAAGACATCGTTACACACATTTGGTTTGCACTTAATTAACAATCCCGTCCAATGCAACGAAAACAAACTAGTTCGACTTCACCAGCAAACACCCTCCACCTTTGCGTTACATTTTCCGAAAGGCAAACTGACAAATATAGTTCCACTCTACAGAAAATACAAGGAATATACTAGACACACAAATAAATTAGATGTTTTGGATTTCCAATGGTCAACAAATACAGATACAGGATATACATTGCTAATCCAAGTAGGAACTCCACTAACAAGTCCACCAAAAATTTGGTGGATACATCGACAATCTGACAGTTTACTGGGTTATCATGACAATTTTTTTGCACCAGAATATCTAAGAACTTCTCAGATAATTCACTCATATGCAAGAAACAACCGTCACTACTATGCCAAAGGCCTATACGTCAAAATGCTGGAGGTAAAGTATCTGACCCAAAATGTTATTGAACGAAATTACACAATACAATCTTGGCCATTGCCTACCAAAGCAATAAACACCCCCGATAAACCTCACGAATATTGCAAACCACGGCTAGGAGCACTAGAAAATGGTCTAAATCAAGCCAATCGCCTCCTTGACAACAGCCTTGAAATAAAACATTTAAACACATGCAATACTAATTACCAAAATCTCAAGACTGCTCGGGAAGACCATACGAACTACCACCGAAAAGCTATTGCCGCATTACCACTATTAAAACACGACATTTTATCTTACGACTATGTGACGGCTGACACCTCTCATACACAATTGGTTCCACAACATTTAAAAAAATCTCAACTACAAAGGGCCATAAATGAGCATTTACATCTTCTCAACACATTATGGAGCAATATGCAGCCTAGAGTTCGAACGCTACAAACCAAATTGTTTCTTTATCATACATATAGAAACCAAAAACTATTTTTTTTACAAGAAAAACAGTTTTATTCCAATACACTGTATATCTTTGCTATTTACAAGCAAAGAATACTCAATGCACAACATATGGCTATACAACAACTAAATGAAATCACACACTTAAGTAATTACTTTATGGTGGTGATGAAATCTATCCAACGCTATTTCCAGACAATTTACTTACTCAAATTGGCACAAATCATGGTAAAAACGCTTAAACACAATCAGTTACTCCAAGCAAATATACTGTATAAACACACCATTGCAAACGGTGAAATAATTAGTCATCCTGTCAAGCGAAAGGTAGATTTTTTTATAAACCATTTAACCACTGTTACAACCGACCAATTCCAGAACACCATTACCAACCTCGTTGCGTCCAAGAAACAGCACAACACTCAACGGAATACACCTCGCATGCTTCGCACAACAACACATACAGCTTATACATTAAGGTAACCCCCTTCCTTGAACAATCAACAACGCAGACGCATACAGACAATACAATATTCCTAAACAAACACACCAGGCAGAACACAACAGCTCAAATCACGAGGGAGCTCAAATCCACTGTGTCACACTACGCAAACAGTTTTGCCTCTTTGATACCGTATCCGTTAACATCACAAAAATCAAGACACACAAAAAGTGAAGTCAGCTTGACAATCATCCAGCACACCCCGGGGTTATCGACCATTGCATCACTTTCTTCCCATAATTGCAATTTTTCCAATATTGATCACCAAGTAAAAACATAATCACTTTATAACCATAATTAAATACAAACAGTCTTTCACAACCCTCGTGCGACACCTAACGATCAGTAACTCCCATACAAACTAAAACAGTCAATAGCTAGAATTAAGACAGCTTTCAAAATGTTTTATCTTTATACAGAACAAATGCCGAGATAGAAACACGAATTTTCTTATCAACTCTTTTGAAGTAAGTAAACAAAATCATGCTGTTTTTGCTGATATATCTGGTTCTCATCAAACTGATTTTCGTGAACACAAGACATTACGCTACAGAATACGCGCCACTAATCCAGGCTCTTCAACGACTAGGAGCACATATTACCAACATGACCATTACACAAAGGGTTCCAATTACTGAAGCGACAACACCACTTGCCATTTTACCTTACGATTTAGAACAATCCCATGAACAAATAAAAAGTAATTTTACGACTTATACAGCGGAGCGGCAAATACGCCCTATCACACCCCGCCTGAATGTAACACCCGATTGCAACTGTTACACTTACCAAAAAATCTACTGGAAACCAGATCACTGGACAGTTATATCACACAACGCCTCAAACAAAAACTATGATTTCGAAATGATTCATCTGACACTCACGAACCAACCAAGGTATTTCATCGCACATATCCAAGGTCGAACACCACCCTATAACATGTATCGTCAACATTCTGCAGACGCTCTCTTCTTCACATCTCATGCAATATCATATTTCTACGAAAAATATACACAGGTTCGTTTCAAACTCTTTCATGATATTCGACCATGGCCTACCAAACCAACTGGTCCCTGGTTTGTGGGCTTACTCGAGTTCCCACTAGTAGCGAAAAACATGTATGCTCCTACTTCCCTCTCTGATGGTACCTATGAATATGATGCGGTTACAACACCCTGCATGATGGAGACGCAATCAAGGCTTCAAAAAGTCAATTCTACAGAATACCGCTTATTCTTCCCCAAAGGGAAATTGCGAAATGTCCTGGCACGCACACGCCAACGTTCAAAATATTTAGAGAAAACTAAATTTCCAGAAGCACTTGACTTCGAGTGGGGGTATCCAAACGACACAGGCTATATCTTGCGAATACAAGTAGGATCCATCAGACAAAACATACCTAAAAACTGGTGGATTCATCGACAAACTGACAGCCTCTTAGGATACCATGAACATTTCTTTATGCCACCGTACTTACGTACGATCAGGACAACATACTCCTATATACGTTCTAAACGACACTACTATGCAGAAGGCAAATATGCCAAAATTCCAGGAAAAAAATATCTACGACAACGTGTTGAAGAAATCAACACCAACACTGTGTCATAGCCTGTTCCACGGAAAAGACGAGATTGTAGAATAAAACACAAAACATATTGTTCACCACGCTGTGGCGAAATAGAATACTACATGCAATTAACATACCAACATATTCCTCCAGAATACAATCGAACGTTCATCACACCTTGCATTAATTATCTAAAATTCTTTACATCTATCCGAGCACAGCATGCAACATACGACAGTGATACACGACACAAGAAACTGGTCCCCAAATTACCCATTTATTCATATGAGTTAATCAGTGCCCCCTTTTTACATGGCCCCTTAACCTCGTATCAATATGAAACCACGTTTCAACAAATGCTCTTAAGCATGGAAATAGACTCTTTTCACCATAAATGGAATCAAATACTCCCATTTTTCTAGCAACTAAAAGAATCTATCATCAATTACATCATCCAACATAATAACCATGTCTATTATACAGCTGCAGTTAATCTACATTCCCTGACCCCATCCACAAGGTACACACACGAACTTCTTAGACAAAGCAAAACGCTATTACGCGATCAAATTATTCAGTTAATCCAAAGCCTCGGAATCCGACTCGATCATACTTTATTCACATTACGACAGCAAATACAACGAATTCATGCATCCAAACTAATAAAGAAAAACATACAATTTCTGCTTCATCATCCACAATTACAAGCTAATGTCATCTACCGCCACACATTTGGGACTGATTTTTTCACCAATACAGCCATGGCCTCAATTTGGTTACCAACCCCATCACAACTGACCACAATGTCATCCCATAATTCGCAGTTCAAAAGTAACTCACCATTTCTTGTACCACCACAAAAACATACCAGTCCAAAACAAGAAAAACTAAAAACATCAGCGAACACCCAGTTCGACCACCCCCAACAACAACAAACAACACTCTCACGTCAGGCTACTTTACGTCAAAGCACAGTGAGTCAGACCATACCGAGTCAAGTAGCAACGGGTCAGCTTGAAAGTCAACAAAATACGAAACCCAAAGTACGGACACAAATCCCGCAACATCCAATTACACAGGCACCCTGGAGATTCCGAATCAAAGAGTCAGAATACCAAGAAGTGGTTCCTTTTCAGTCAAATAACCCAAGGACGTCGAAATTACAAAAGAATGCCTATTTCGAATCCAGGAAACAACACGTCACAGGAAAACGATTGTTAGAAAGTTTCTTCCCTGAGCTTAACCTATCCTGTTATTCTCTAACTCAGCAACTAAATACATAAGCTCTGAATCTACAAAGTTGCAATCTTTCCTACATAAAAACCATTTTTTAAATTGTTCCCGACAACTACTGAATAGCGCATCTTGTACTTTTTCATGACAAAATGTTTTGTCCTTTGCAGAAAAACTAAAGAAATTTTAAAGGAAACAAAATCCTAATCTTTTTTATAACAACAAAACAAAAATGGCGAAAAATTCACCTGAAACAACCTTCATAAAAAAACTCTTTAAAAATAAAGAACCGAAGGAGCTTACAAAGGCCGATGATATTGAACAAGTTGTTTTACAACAACACAAATCGGCAAAACAAATAAAGAAACTCACTGATGACATACAGCATAATCAACACAAAGCTGCTGTGGGCACCTCTGACTTGGTCTCCCAATTAAAACACCTTAAAAACATAGAAAAGAAAAGACAAAAACTCACACAGCAATACATAAAACAACAACGGGAAGACTCTACTTTATCACCTTTAAAAATTGTACAAGTAATCACTAAAGACCAA
>Ga0210059_1008576_pt1 | contig 16094 bp, 11 predicted proteins | sample Ectturendosymbi2_FD_188042 | JGI IMG/M metagenome (GOLD analysis project Ga0210059, IMG submission 188042) | Ecteinascidia turbinata endosymbiont from Florida, USA - Sample 2 (SPAdes) (version 2) | ecosystem: Host-associated > Tunicates > Ascidians > Unclassified | place: Key West, Florida...
AACCTTCTTTATCTGTGCATAGCTGTACAAATTGTTCATACTTTTGTTCACTTATAAATTTTCTACGTTGCAAGTTGGCAAACTTTGCTTCGGCTTCTTCCCTTTCCTCCTGGTAATCTTCGGTGCATGGCACCTCGGAAATATACCTTTTACAAAATTCCAAGCACTTTGTAAAAGCCTCGTGTAGAGTGCCCTTTTCTTAGAAGCTTCTTCGTATTTAGAAACATCCTGCAGCAAAACATCTAGTTTGCCTTGAAGCCTTGTCACGTTGCTGAGGAATCCGCTCCTACTCTTCTTCATGCTTTCTAATTTCTCTCCAATTATCCCGCGATCGAAACCTTTCCGATCTGATGCACAAACGTTGGTCAAATCTTTTTGCATTTTCGTGTGCTCGCACTAAATCTGTCAGAAGAATGTTAGAATAACGAATGTTCGTTTATTCTTCAACAGATTGTCATTCACTTTTGAAATAAAAATTTTCGCTATCTTTTGATTTAGCTTCCTGTCTGACAGGTCCACATCAAGATAACAGACAGCCACAAAATTCGTTAATTCACGTTGCTTTAATTTGACGAGCCCACGAACTTGGCCAACAAACGTGTCAACAAAACGTGATTAGCGAAAATTATGAAAACCAGCCTTATGCTGTGAGGACCTTATGTCCTATATTATAAATAGCCTTATGCTATATCAGCCTTGTGCTGCAAAGACCTATACGTCTTCCAAAAGCTAATGGACCACCTCTTGGTCCTCATTCGTATACTGACACACACTTCAACGTTCCAACCACTCGGAAAAAACAGCAATTGCTAAGGTATGCGGAATTACGCAAAAAACGCGGCCAGTCAACTACTCGTGGCCTAGTCACCACAATTAACACAAATAGGGAAAAACGTCATGCCAGGGCTACAGGCAAGCAAAGACGCGCAACGATTCTGCGAACGTTACACAAGGACTTTAAGTAAAGTACTTTACTTTATGCTAATCCAAGTATATCCTGTATCGTCCTTGTCATTTGACCAATCCAGACAATCGGATTCTCCTAATGGCAAAATAACTCCAGCAGTGCTTTTGCTTTATGAGGCAAAATAGGCATTGCCTTGTTAAACTTTGGAAATGCCGAAAGGCTATGTCTATTTTGCTTCATGAGGCAAAAGCACTCCTACAACTCTTTTGCCTTCAACCAATCATATTTGGCTGAATGCAAAATAGCTTCAGTGGTGCTTTTGCCTTATGAGGCAAAATAAAAATTCAGTATTTTACATGGGCGCAACAGGACTGGATCGGACTGATGATTTTCAAAAATTTTGCGGATCAGAACTGGATCGCATTCAATTTTATCGGATCAGGACTGGACTCGGACTGAAAATTTTCACTGTGTGCTCATCTCTGTTGTTCTGGCGACAAATCTTGGGTTGACTGGGCTGTTGTTTTGTTTGCCATTTTCCACATTTGCTAACCTTTTTATATGAAAACAACTGAGATTCATGATTTAGCTTCTTTAATCAATTTCTCACCATCACGTGTGTTTGGTTATCGTTCTAAACTGAAAAAGCCCATTTCACTGCGTTGGAATAACATGTACAGTTACAGTATAGTATATAATACTGTACGTTTCGCACAATCAATCGACTTTTTCAGTGAATGAAATTTAACACTACATCTTGTCATGCATTTCCCCACTTTTGGCCACAACAGACAACCAGTTTGGCTTCAAGCCAAAACATGGCACTGACATGTGTATTTTTCTACTTAAACAGACTGTGTCTTATTGTGTAAACAAAGACACCCCAGTGTTTTCAGCTTTCTTAGATGCATCTAAGGCATTTGACAAAACTAATCACAACCTGCTGTTTGCTAAATTAATTAAGCGCAATGTACCTATGTGCATAGTAAGATTAGTATTGTTGAGTTGGTACAGGCAACAGACCATGCAAGTAAAATGGGGCACCAACTACTCATCCCCCTTTACTGTAACCAATGGGGAAAGGTGAATCTAATGTTTGCTGATGATATATGTGTGTTCAGCCCCAGTATAAATGGGCTGCAATGTCTTCTGAATATTTGTGGTGACTGACTATGCTGCTGAACACGAAATCACTTTTAATTGTAACAAAACAATTGGTGTTCTTTTTTGCCTAAAAAAGTATAAACAACCTGCCCCATCAAATGTTTTTCTAATGGTGTACGTGTACAATTTTTAGACCAAGTGAAATATCTTGGTGTGTGGATAATAAATGCAACATTGAAGGATGATGATGACATTCAGAGACAAGTGAAATCACTATACTGTGCAGCAAACAAACTCAGAGGCACTTTTGATCAGTGCTCTACTGCAGTAAAAAACACTTTATTTCGTGCCTATTGCATGCCAATGTATGCTTGCCAATTGCAAATACACGCAGACTAGTATGAAGCGCTTACGTGCTGCATATAACGATGTCTATCGAATTATGCGTTACACACCCAGAAATGTGAGTGTTCGCCCACACCAGGTTAGCCATTGTGTCAGGACCTTTGATGCCATGCTAAGAAACAACTTGTATCGATTTTTTATACGATGCACATCTTCATCCAACTTTTTTTTATTCGATCACTTCAAAAGTCTGATGCTTTTTACAAATCTTCATTTTTTCCTCAATTATTCAACACTCCTGTATGGAGACCAAATACAGTAGTTGTCCGTGAATTGTTTCGGAGTTTGCGTCTCATCAGTATTACTTTTGTGTACCAAAAATATGTGGACACTGTGTACACACCAAGCATAAAAAGTAAGACGTGTTGGGAAAGTGCCTTGCTCCTCTCAAGGCTGGACACGTACTAACACCGGTTGTGTAATGCCCTACTGAGTATGGTTTATCCATTTTCTGTGCTTTTGCGAATGACGATACAGCTGTGGTGAGGATAAACAGCTTTGCTCTTCCCAGTGTTGGTCATGTGCAAACACCTTTGCTTTTCTGTAATGTGCGCTGATGTATAGCTAACCACTTTTTGTGCTCTTGTGTCTGTGATATGGACCACTAGGCCGCAATAAAATATCATTATTATTATTATTATTATAGTCTTTTGATGATGATAGTTTGCTCTGCTTCGGATTCAACCTGGGTTATCGCACTTTGTTAAGTGCTGGTAATAGAAGCATTTAGCTTATATTTAACTGTACAGTAATGTAAAAATCTGATGTTATCTGATGTTGGAAAACAAAGCAAATGGTAACAATCTGACGTTAACGAGACTGACCACAGTGGCACCACTGCCTGGCCATGATGACAGTGGTTCACAAAGTGTAAATTTATGTACAGGGTTTTGTGTATTTTGACTGGGGTATAAAAACGAGTTTCTATTGTGTTTTGAGAGACCGTTGAAAAATTTTGAGAGACCTTTTCGATCTTTCAAAACACCTTTGAAAACACCTCTTGTGCCTTGTGGGTGTCACTGTCATCTTGATTGATTGTAGCCAAGTTGGTTGGTCTTGTGTGAACACGCATTTCATTGTAGTCCTGCAGGTGGGAAAAATTGTATCTGGTTGTACACTGTAGTCCTAGTCGTTCCAAACCGAAACCGATTATAAAATCGTAGTCTAGTCTAAGTCTGAAACTTGATTTTGTTTGCTCTTTTTTTGTAGCCTTGTTGATTAAAAGTAAATGTGCTACTGTACTGTAGTCTTTCTGAACCTACTTCTTTTCCTTGGATATGGCGAGTATTCAAGATACTGAAAAAAATAGCTGTTCATCTTTGGTAGAACAAAACTTAACCTATGGACCTGTTACAATTACACCAACAGATGCTCGAGTATCAGATTCTGAAAGGTATGCTTTTTTAAATTGGTACTTTTTTGCCAGGTAGCCTTTAGTCTAATACATGGAAAAATGCTTAGCTGATTAGCTTTATATATAGTGCAGCATTAAATTTAATTTTTAGTTAATTTAAAGTGATCACTGCTGGTATCTGAAGAAAATTAAAACTTTAGAACATTGGGTCGATTTCTTGCTGAACACCAAATCGGAAAATGCCATTAAAAACATCAAGGCTATTTGTTTTCGTTACTGTACTGACAAGGAATATATGCAATAAAGCCATCTGCAGTAAGATCATGGGTGTCGGCAAGGGGGAAAGGGAAGCCTTGACCTACCCTGGATTTTGAAGATTTCAGCAAAAAAGTTTGTGTTCTTAATTTCCAGTGGGAAAAAGTAAATTTTACCACTTTTGGCTCCCCTAAAAAATTTTTGGAAAATCCCGTAGTGGCTCCTGGAAAAAATATTTCCAACACCCATGGGTAATATTTTTCAAAGATACGCATAATCACAAACCCACCTTAATATATAAGGTGCCTTCACCTAGTACCATGCAGAGTCACAACAGTCAAATCAATTGGCAAAAATTTTAGCAGGAAATCGATTTCATGTAAGTGTATACATCTTTAGTTCTGAAGCTCTAGGTTTGTTCCAAGCTTTCTAGGAATCAGCTGACTAAGCTTTGCTTTCATGATTTCTGATGATTCAGATTTATAAATATCTGTATTCATGCAATTGGTCTACATCAAGGTGGCACAGTCAAATTTATCAACAAATGTTTTTGATAGAAAATCATTTTCATGTAACTCCATGCATCATCAGTCTTGAAATCTGCGAGCAATTGCCTATGGGTGAATTGCTGAAGGATAAATCAAGGCAGAAAATAAATCAAAACACAGGCGGTGATGAATAAAAAATATGCTATTGTCAAACAATTGCTTTCAGTAAAACTGAAAAGTTATCTAATGCCAAGTACGAAATAACAAAGCCACAGCTATGAAATCACAGCTACAGCAATGCTGTGGTAACTCAACACAAAGTTGCATTGGAGTGTGTAAGCAAAAAGGTAAACTTCTTGAGGTCACTTGATTGACCAACATACACTCTGAGGAGGGCCTTTAATTGGTATATGTTGGGAAAGGAGGCATTTCATGACTAAGGATGCATACACTTCCATGAAATTGGTTTCCTATTAAAAAATTCCTGATTGATTCAAATGTGCTACCTTTACGGAGATGAATTAACTAGGATTGTAGAATAGACTAATGATATTAGTGACCTACTTAGTTCATCTGTGGCTTAGATTAGTTTGAATGTATCAATGGAAAAGGTTCTCTTGTGATAAGTTTGTCAATTTCAGCATGAAGAATGGTTCTTTTAATCAAAGACGTTCCTCAAGAAGACCACTTATGCACCCTTCCTTTTATGCCAACACAGGTTCTGAAGGTTTGTCAGTTTGGTTTGACGTGACTTTAAAAATGTTTAATGTTGCTAGAATGTGGTTACTCCTCATTTTGGTCACGTTTTTACTGTTGCATATGTGCAGCATTCTTCCTTCATGGCTTAAGTTTGTTCAACCTTTGATGATGTAGTTTGTATCAGGGCTGTGTAGCCGGAACTCAAATTTCGGGCTCCAGCTGCAGGCATCTAAAATTTTTGCCTCCGACTCCATCCTCTGAACATTTTTTGCTCCAGCTCTGGAATGATTTGATCTATCAAAAACTAAAAATCATTGTTTTGTTTGTACAAATCGCTTGCCCAACAAACTATGTCTGTTGAACGGGAACCCGTATTTCAGGCTCCAGCTTTACCATCTGAAATTTTTTAACACTGGCTCCAGCCACCCAAAATTGCTTGGGCTCCGGCTGTGGCTCCACAGCCCTGGTTTGTATTTTAATTGAAATTAGCATTGATGGTTCAACCAAAAAAGCACTAAATACATTTTTAGGTAAAAGTATCAAAAAACAAATTGAAAAACTCATTATTTTGTGATGCAAGGAGAATCTGTAGTGTTTTTTTCCACTATATTCCTTTTACTATAAGACTGCATTTGTGAGATGTTTTTATTTCAAGATTTGTAAATAGACATTTTCTGTTAAATATGATTTTTTAGATAAATGAGTGTAGTTACCTAAATCACAGTCATGATTAAATGCCCATTTCTGAAAATTCTAAAAATATTAGCTTCTATCTTAGAGATATATAAAAGCGTATTGTGCTTCAAAACATCTGCCCTAGGTAAAAAGTAATTTACACTGTGATGATTTCAGGAATTAGTTTGTCTATGTCTTGTTTGGAAGCTTTTTCAATTCTATTGTTTACACAACTGAGGGAATCAAATTGTTAGCTTATGTTTAGACGATACATTTCTGATGGGTTTCGACTTAGTTCATGAGTTTGTTTTGTGTTTATCATTCAGTAAATGGGTCTGAATTTTTAAAATAAATATTTTCCTGAGAGACGTACCTCCAATACTGGCTTGTTTTGAGATTTTCTATTGGCATACACCAATAAGACCACAAAACTCAGTTTTGATGATACTGACTAGTTCATGTGTGGTGCTTAAATTATTTAGCTTCTATGCAGGACATGTATCTTTTTACATGCAGAAGAACTCAATTCATTTGAAAGTCCTACTGAAGTGAACAGCAATGCTTCAAACGGTAAAGGAGCTACGTCAGCCAGAAGTTTATCTCAAGCAGATATACCTCACTTAGCAATAACATTCAGCAGGCACAAGTATTACAGTCGTCTAACTGATCGAAGTGATAGCAGACTGGTAAGAATTGCAAGCACTTGCATGCGTAATGTTGATGGAAGTTAAGCATCAATTGCTTGGTACCAAATATGTGCACATTTTCTGATTTGACTGTAATTTATGCAAGATTTACTATTCTCAGTGTCTATTGGTTGAAAATGTTATGCTGCAATGTGCTGTCATCTCTCATTGTACAATTTGTTTTATTTGTGAAATGTGTTTCTTTCCTAGTTGTTTACTTTTATTTGAATGTAAATATCATGAGAAAACAGCAAACACTGGTATACTGCTTCCAACAGCATGGCTTGGATCTCGTTGTGTGCGGATACTAGTGCTATGTTTTATAATCTTCAATTGAGCAGTGCCTTTTCTCTGTGATGTATTGATATCTGTAAACCAGTCAGCTTTCTGTTGTGTCTTTACTTCTCTTGTTTAATTCATTTTGAACAATGACCTACTTGCCTGTGATGTCAAGCTGTATATAGTAAAGCAACATGTACACAAACAAGTGTCCTTGAATATCAAGGGTGTTAGTTACTATTGACTTGCTTTGTCAGTGTTTACTTTTTGTCAGTTGAGTCAAATCTGATGTTGATTTTGGATGTTTATGCAGAGAATTCCTGATCATGTTCTTCCCTCATCGTTGTTTCATGTTTTACCAACAACTTCTAAAGATAAGCAGAGCAGTTATGTTACCATGTGAGTAGTGCATGTGAAAACCTTTGTCAAACTGATTACACAGTGGTGGTGCTCCTTTTTTATGCATGAAGCTGTTGGCTGCCACAAAACAAAATCTGCACGAATGTCTAAAGTATAAGTATCTGACTGCACTGGTGTAAATAATTAAATTATTATTTTAACTGATGAACGAAGAGTGGGACACCAACAAACCCTTGGTGCATAGGATGCGTGCTATCCAAAAGTTTATCAGTCTTCTATGAAGTTTTGAGTTGATTTCAGGTGGTGTGATGAGGTTATGTATGAGAAAGTTACAAATAAAAGCATGAATATCTGATATTCTTCGTTAGCCACAGAAAAAAACTTCATTAGTACCTAACTGCTATACTACTTACTGAAGAATACTTTTTACATTGCACAGATTTGCTATATGGAATACCATGATGGGAACATCACTTTTGTCAATTCCATGGGGACTTGGTCAGTCTGGATTTTTGTTAGGAATCTTGCTTATACTGCTGTTCGGTTGTCTGACCTTCTACACTGCGTTAAGAGTGTTGCAGTCAAAAGATCTTATTGGTAATTTTATGTGCACATTTTCTGTGCACGTAAGTGATTTTTGTGTGCGTTCAATTGCTAGTATAAGCAGTTGGCGTTAATCACGTGGGCAACCACCAAGATTGCATCGTAAGGATTTCCGTCTTGACGGCAACCGGCCTCGCGGCATGTTCATTTTCCGTTTACCGCGGTCAAAAGCGCGCGCTTGTTACCATGATCTGCAGGGGATCACGGGCCGTCAGAAAATGGAAACCAAGAAGCTGAACTGCATCGTAACCGAACTTAAAAACGGTTACCAGTAGATACGCTACGCAATCGAAGCACTTTGTGCTTTGATAAGGAATGTAACAAAACCGTTTTAAAATTTCAACTCGTATCGCTTTTTGAACTACCGGTAATTTTTTTTTTTCGGTTGTGCACATCGCTTCACAGGAAACCGAGGATTTTATTTTTACATCAGTGATTCTTACAGATTATATAAGCGAGATAAACGACTGGCAGCAAGCAGGCCAAGCCTGAAAGTTCCTTAAAGTTACTATAAAACTTGACCAATCATGCCACACGATATCTGTTACCTGGTTTTCGAGTAAGGCACCGTGTTAAATTTGCACGGAAAAGGGTTCCCAGTGACAGCTTCTGTATATACATGTCAGTCAATGTGCAAGTTCTACCACAGTTAAAACTGCATTTGAAAATACATCATTCTGAACAAACGATCCTGTTTGTTTAAGATTAAACGTCATGAAAAGTGTTCACGCAATTTCTTTTATGTTTGATGCGAAATCGCAGATGTTAAACGTGTGCGTAGTGGAGCAAAAAACTTTCTTCATAAAAAATCGAAATAAAGTTTGCGAACTGTTTCGGTTGATTTAGATAGTTTTTCCAACAGCGTTTGGACACGAATTTAATTCTTCTTCCGTGCAGAAAGTCGCGCTTTGCGTATAGTACGACATCGAGGTAAGAATATTTCACAGCTCTCGTAGAACTAGCGCTTCGATACTTTGGTTCAACTTTCAACATCTTCAAATCAAATTAAAAGTTGCATAAAAATGGTATGTACCGCAGTATTAAACGAGTAACTCCACGGTTTTCGTTACAATTCAGATAAAGCGCTGACAGCTTTCTCATGCATGTGTTACGAGATGAAGCATCAGGAAGATAAAGTGACTACTTTACTTGAGTTTAATTTAAACGTAAAACTTATATCGAATAAGCTGCAGTCTTTGTGGTGTTTAAACAAAATATGTGAAAAAACAATTCGACCGAGCATCGGCATCTTTCAAAGATCGTTGATCATGCGTCACTTTCATTTGTGCAACAGATACCGAAGCGTTTGAGTTTTCCGATGTTTGCAAATACCACCTTGGCCGTGCTGGCGAATGGTTGGCTATCATTTTCGGACTTACCACTTTTATTGGTGGAATGATGGCTTACTGGGTTTTGATGAGCAATTTTTTGTACGTCACAGGAATTTTTATTCGAGGTGGGTGTTTCGTTGTAATTGACTGATCTTGGACTACGCCACAATCTACTTCTTGCGTGATGACGTCTTGTCGTTTGTGGTCGGCAATCGCTTACTGCGTCGTTCCAACGACCATTTTTTCCGCTATGCATTTTAATTTATCGCTAGATGTTCAGTTCTTGACGTTTTCAACTTTAGATCAGGTCTGAACGTGACAGTGGCAAAAGGTTGACGCTGCCGGTACAGCTTGAGTCATGCTATATGTGGACAAACTGCAGGGCCTGACGTTTTTTAAACGTTTATTTAAACGATTGCGAAATTTTTAAAACTTCGTGTCTCCGGTTGCAACCCGGTAATGCAAAAACGTCGGTTTCATCGTTTTCATACATTTTATGTTGATGCGTTTCCGATTAAAGCTATTATTTTTCAATTGCGCACAAACTTTAGCTGACATGCTTGTGCGTTTTTTTCTCAGCGACGTAGCAAATATTGGAATAGCTAGTTCATATTGCAAAGGTAAAACCTGACCTCTATATACTCATCGTTTTCGCTAAAGTGCTTCCGAATGCAAGAGCAAGTTGTTTGCATGTGCGTGAATGGCCTTTTTCGCGGCACTTGCTCATGCCCTTGTTCCATAAACTGCGAAAACTTCAAGGTCGCGGCCACCCACATCACATCCGCTTTTTCGACCAGATAAAATCGAGTACAGCAACGCAACGTCCGCAAACGCTTCCGACGTGGTTTGCGCGGCTTCCGTGCCCGTCTCGCCATCAACGACCAATCACACGTCCAGCGGATTGCGCTCGGAAAGTTCGGGCGCTTTCGCGAGCGCCTGGATTTTGAACCGAACCGTACCCGTGTACCTCGCGCTCTTTGTATTTCCACTGTTAAACTTCAAGTCGCCGACTGTCTTCACCAAGTTCAATTGTTTGGGTATGCTTCGTTTGCTTCTGTTTTATAACAGTGGTTTGTTTATTGTTACAAGCTTTGCGCCTGCAAAGTCTTAATTTTCTCAATACTGGTAGAACTGTTGCTTTTCGTCATTGATGCATTTCTCGACTAAGTAGTTTGTATAACCTTTCAGAGTTGAGTGCCCAGCGAAATTCGTTTTTAAATAGATTATGCCGTTATTTTTAACTGGTCGTTCTCAAATTGAGTTCAGTCCCTGTCATAAACTGTTGCATGTGATGGTGGCATATGTCAGCAGCTGGCAAGCGTGTCAAGATTCAATCAACTGGTTTTACAAGCACTCGATCGATTCCGTCTCGCGTTGCCCGCCGGCAAGTCGCCGTCGTTAGCAGATTTGTGTCTACAATGTAGCTTGTGTCTACGTAGCTGTCAAACTCGAGGCCCATAGGCCAAATCAGGCCCGCGAATGAATTATTTTTGACCCGTGTGACGATATTTAATTAGTATCAGAACGGGCCCGCACCTGTAATTGCACGCACCACCATAATACTACAAGCCCCACAATGCATTTCGAGTGCATTTGCGCGCATCGAGGGCGAGTGAGTGCGCAACCCGCGTCTTCACTAGTATCCAGCAGCAGTGACAGCATAACGATTGCGGTCAATTTTCCCAAAAATAACGAAACGAAACATGGGCTATAAAAACAGGGGTCATCAAGCCAGCTGGGAGGCAAAGTACATGTTCACGGACGGATGCAACCGGAAAACCTGTGTGTCTTCTGTGTGGAGATAGTGTGTCGGCAGTGAAAGAATATGACAGAAGAAGGCACTAGGAAACGTTGCCGCAACACACAGAAGACGAAAAAAACATAAATATGGACCTGGAACAAAATCGTCATCGTTCCCACGTTTGGTGGGGTTTGGACGAAATAATCCATCTCGCGCAGTTGTTCTTCAGTGCTGAAAGCCAGTTGGTGGAGAATCCCCCCACACACTGAGCTTGATCACGTGACGACCCGCAGCAAGCGTTTTTGTTTTTTTACAAGCTTAGTGCTGTTTTCCTCACCAGGCACCTTCTCGGTGTTGTTCCTGCTCAGCCTGGTCACCACGAAAGCTGCCACATGGGGCTGGAACCTCGAGATCCGCTTCGATCACCCGGCACTCGACGCTTACTACCAGCCTCAGTTTCGCGGCACTTTTCCGGCGCTCACCGGGATGTTGTCTCTTGCTTTCTTCATACACAGGTGCCTGCTTGTTGCTTGCTCAAGTTCTCGCGGTGAACCGTGGCAGTTTTCGTGCAACCTTTTTCGTCGAAACTTGTAGGTTGTTGTGGACGAGAACGTCTGCTTGCTGTCGTTGACGATCCTGCCTCGTGATTCTGCAGAGGCTTATCGTAACCTCGTAAATTTGAGACTTGCCCCGTGTTTGAAACCTTGCATTTCGCATACTCGATTTCTTTTCAACGTGAGAATGTTGACGTGGCATTGCCTGTTGTTTTGCGTAGCATTTTAAATTTGCATTTGAGCATCGTTTGTCCGTATTGGGATTCACGCGCGGTCAGTCACGCAAGATGTAAAACCAGATGTGGAGCTTGTTTCTACGCGCGTTTCTGCCGGTTAATTAACGACAGCTGTCACATGACAACGCATTGGTTTCGGTGGCAATGAGTGTGAATGTCCGGAAAGAATTTTAAAGCCTTCAGGAAGGCTTTGAACGTTTTTTGTGTGTGATTGACTGGTCGTCGTACGTGATGTTCAACATTAACTAGTCACGCCGACAGCTCTTGCAGGTCGTAACATGCGGTTCGTTTCTTTTGTCCCAGCGGCATTCAAAAATCGGTTTTTGTTTAAAGGTTTTTATTGACGTCACAGTGACTCCAACAGAAGCGGCACAAGCAGTAAACTTACCCGCAGCAAACATGACATATGAGAGTAGCTGCGTAATCACTCACACAACGTTTGCGTTGCGCAGTTTATTTTCGTTACTTTTTCAAATTTCGTATAGCCACATATCTCTCTCCTATTGAAAATTTCAATAAAAAGCCGAACAGTGCTAAAAAATCCATGAAAAGGCTAAACCGCTTATTTTAAAGGCTAGAAAAAGAGTCAAACTTTGTCTGGTATTTGCTATTCTCTCATATATAGTAAAAAAGCATTTAAATTACAAGAATATCACTAGATTTTATTTTGCAACACCGTTGCATGCCTACCGGTAGGCGCCAGGCGGTGGTCTACTGTGTACTGTAGTGTACGTGGGTACTGCTCTGCAAGATATATACAATGGAACCTGCGATGAACACTATTCTTAACGAAATTAAAACCGAAACCTACGTAATAGAAGTAGATGAGGAAACCAAAAACAGCTCATATGGCATGAAAGCATAAAGACCAGATTAAAAATGAAATAGGTCAAGCACGACAACAGTGCCAAGGTCCGATACAAAAACATTATTTGTAAACGGTTCACAAAAAATCCAAATCTGGGCCGGGACTGGACTGGGACGAATACACGACATCTGCTGTAAACTTTTTCGCATTTCTGCTTAACTCTGCAACATTTGCCTGCAAGCAATAGTTCAGATCGAATTCTGACAATAGTATCAAGGAGTTTTAATTGCATTCTGTATCTTGCTTTATTCTTTACACCGGATACAAGAGAGCTACATTCTCTCGACATCTACGTTGCCGACCGGGGTGACCAGAAACGTAAGAACAAATGTTTAAATAAACTGTGTTTGGGTATGCCAGCTCAGAAAACTTTTCTACGACAGTAGGCACACTATTCTTGGAAACCTCTTCCTTTCACTAGTGTACAGATGGCAGTTTTCTAAATGTTCTTCAATTTTGCTTAAGTCTTCCTCGGCCAAGCTGAGAAACAGCTCTAAACATGCAGGTTTGGAAAGTTGACGCAAAACCGCTGTGGGGCTCAGTTTTGATAAGTTGTGAAAGGTGTTCCTCGCTGAAGGTACACGGCTTGTGACCGGGCGAAGATTTTCCTCCAACACAGGCAAGCATCTCTCCTTTATTTGCTGTATGCTTTGCCGTGTCTCAGGACAATCATTCTCCCTCAAAAATTTGTCACGTGTCGTCAGAAAGTTCATCCCAAAATCAAACAGATAGTTTTTTTCTGATGGTTGCAATCGCACAGTCTGTTGTGCAGACTTTGCTGGTGAAGGAACAGCTACTGGTATAGTTCATGCGGATCAACTTCCTTCTGCTGAAAATAAGCATTTGCGTGTTCAAATTTCTGAACGACAGGTGTAGCAAATTCAAACAGCAGATGGTGTTGCTATCGAAGAGCGTATCTTGCAAGAGTCTTGCTTTGTGCTTCTTTTTAAACCTTGATTGAACTAAAACCGCTTAAGCAAAATATACTTTCAACTCTTTCTAGTTTGTTAGAATGTTTTACATCACTTTTCCACGTGCAAGCCAGCGTGTGAAAGAAGCCTTTACGAAAGGCTGAGGGTAATTCTGGGAGTTAAAAATTTATTCGAAGTGTTCACTGTTCACAACGTTTTGTATGCTTTTCTCCTTACCTCGCTGTGACGAAACCATTTCAGACATTTCAGTATAAGCCCAATAGTAGAAGACAGCATAGTTACAGAATGTTGAATGCACAATGCCGATATAAGAAAAATTCATCGAAACTGGATGCAGTTAGGAGATGCCTTTTTCAGTCTGCTCGAAACAGGCCTGTTGCAGCCTATCATGCTTGATGCATGATCTGAGGCAAATGCTGTGCAATTTTGAATGCCGTACTTCATCTCTTCTCCGATTACTAAACAAGCTTCATCCTGTGGCCTTCACAACAGGAAGTAAGCTGACAAACCGATTTACAACTTCTTTGATTTATCACCGAAATATTGTCCTGAAATATACAAGCGCTTTTGCGTTGTTATGCCAGTTGATTCGTCAATAATAATAGCGTACTTCTTGTCTTGCAAACCCATGATTAGGTCTTCCTTCATTGCAGACAATATTACATTTTTGATAAGGGCTCCGCACTTTGTTCTATGAAGTTTCAGTGCCGGATTAAAAATAGTAGCAAATGTAGCAATTGCTACGGGCCCCACGCTTTTGGGGGCCCCGCTGTCTTCTATAATAAATCTTATTCATTACAATACGTCTTAAGATTTTTTCAGTCTAGGAAGTCAGTATTTTGCTAAATTTACCATAAGTAGTAAACAAAGATTTTCAATTGAACGCTGTCTGTGTCCTGAAATTTTTGGTTGATTCTTTTTGTACAGGTACGTAACAAAAGCATAAGATTGCGGACAGCAGTGTTATCATTTTTGCTGATATGCTGCTAAATCTAGTAGGATTGTCTCACTGTTAGCTGTAAAATTTTCAATCTAGCCGTTATTTGGTTTTCTAGAAGGGTTTTACCAGCCGCTTGGCAGGTTAAACAGGTAACAAATGCCTGACCAAAAACCTGTTTCAACAGTTTTTCAAGATGAAAACTTTTACACCTTCTTCATCAAAAACGTGCTACTAGTCTTTATGATGTTTTTAATTGGGTAACACCATGACAAAGCACAACCAGCTGCCTGCAATATTATTAGGAATTTTTATTATGATGAAAAGAAGCTGCTTCAAGCAGATAATTGTATCATAATACCAAGTAATTATCTCGCTTGGTGAAGCCTAAATGATTTGCGTGCTTAGTGAGTACGTTAGGTTAGAAGACAACATTGGTAGAATACGTTTTTATCCAACGGCACGATATTTCCAAGTGGTTCAGTTACGCTAGTAAGTAGTTATGTCTGGTAAAAAAAACTTCTTGGTAAACCAAAGCTGCCAAAAGTTTCGACATATATGGTTGCAAGATTCAGAACTTAAAGGTTGGCTCAGTGCCTATAGTCCTACTGCCTATCCTGCTGATTCAAGAAAAGTCTTTTGCGAAGTTTGCAATAATGCAATCCTAGCGAAACAATGTGAACGTAAAAGGCATAACTGGCAGCAAAAGCACTCGGATAAGAATAAAGAAGTTTTTGCATGCTCACGAATATAACACAAAGTTTTAAGTTACAAAGATCAGACTTAGAAAGTTGTGGGGCTGAAGTTATGTTCAGATTGTTTATCGCTGAGCATTGCTCTACTGTATAAAAACATGAAACTATTTGAAAGAGATCGTCAAGAACTGTGTGTCATACAAAAAAACGAAGTAAGCTGCAGTTACGTTGCTCAAAATGTTGACTGAAAGAAAATTGTGGGCCGAAAAGTGTGTTGGCCAAGACCGGCATTTTCAGCTCATGCTTACTGAGAGCAGGTGCAAGACGAAAAATCAAATTTGTATAACTTGATAGGTTTCTTTCAATCATATTCAAATAACAGATTTAACATAATTTCATTGGTTTTAGCAGATTTTAGCTGAAACTCTGTGAAAAGACTTTGGAAATTCTAGCAGCTTTTTGTTAATTTCGTAACGTTGTTACAGTGGAAACTGTCAAACAATGAAGTATCTCCTTTAAATATTACATCGTTTGGTTGTTCACAAAAACTGGTCGCATCAAACCAGTGTATGAAGTAGTGGGATGCTATAGCCTGTAGACACAGAGTGGCGAATTACCGTTCTCAGCATTCATTGACAGCAAGTTCTGTTCCGCAAAGCATGATTGCGCAACTGGTTCTCAACCTGCTTAAATCTCGTGACACCATTGCAGTGCTGCAGCGATCTACAGCTTTTGACGCATTTCCTCTCTAACATACACGAATATTTTTGAAAATGTGAATACAGTAAATGTTTAATTTGATAACTCTAAACCATTTTCTTCTGGTGGCCTAGCTTTGCCTGCAATACATCTTACTTCAATTTACTGTATAACCGCATTACCCATATTACATTTTATACCCAGAGCAAAAGACTTTTACTAACTATTATGCACTGTTCCCTTTACAAAATAAGCAGTTTCGCCCTTGGGAGGTCTGCAGCCTAGA
>Ga0210059_1008577_pt1 | contig 16094 bp, 13 predicted proteins | sample Ectturendosymbi2_FD_188042 | JGI IMG/M metagenome (GOLD analysis project Ga0210059, IMG submission 188042) | Ecteinascidia turbinata endosymbiont from Florida, USA - Sample 2 (SPAdes) (version 2) | ecosystem: Host-associated > Tunicates > Ascidians > Unclassified | place: Key West, Florida...
CCTGTTCATAACAGACACTTTCATAACAGACCACGTTCATAACAGACCAATTCATAACAGACCAGTTTATAACAGACCGTTCACGACAGACCACGTTCATAACAGACCCGTTCATAACACACCACATTTGAAAACAGACAACGTAGGCTACATAACAGACCAGTTCATAACAGACCACATTCATAACAGACCTGCTCACAACAGACCTGTTCATAACAGACCAGTAGCGTAACTGACGGGGGGGCAGGAGTGCGCGCCGCCCCCCTGGCAGGCTAAATGTAAAAAATGGGCCCCCCTGCTAGCTTGTATTTCGCTATTTGGTAATCTTTTGATTTTTACTAGGTTTTTGTTTTTAGCGTTTTTCAAAAATATCTTGGAGTATTTTCCGTTGATTTCAGGTGTTAGTACAAACGAATCCAGTTCATCGCATAACCAGTTTGCCAAGATTTTTGTGTGTGTTTAACCGGAATATGCAATTATCCGTATCAGAAAAATATCCGCAAGCTTACCGCCTAACGGCACAGTGGGCCCGAAATTCAGTCTCGTCGCCACGGGGGCTTTTGTGGCCTTAGCCCCCAAACAAAGTTTTAACACCAAATTGAAATGTGAAACACTAGAAACCAGTCACGTTTTTATCAATTCATTTTGTTTTGTCCTGCAAATTATAGTCAGAGCAGTACCTAACGCTGTTACCTAGAATAACTACGCCTGAATATTTTTGGTACGTTTGTGAGGTAATAAACGTATTTCAGGCTTGAGCGTAAAGCAGTGTTTCCCAACCTTTTTAGGTTTGTGGCACCCAGTGGCGAACGCATAGTAACTTGATTTAAGATTTAATGACATTTTCAAAATGGGTTTATAATGATTTAATGAAACGTATTTTCTCGCGGCACCCCTTAGTATTGTAAATGGTATCCTAGGGTGCCGCGGCACCTCGGTTGGAAACCATTGGCGTAAAGCGTCACCACTCATTGCTTGAAGTGTTGAACGTGAAGCTAGCCTATATACCTAGTTGTATACCTCCAGAAGTCCACTTGATCAACGTATTTTGTGGAGTGATTGTTGTGAAGAAATGTATTATGGCGAGCTCAGGAAGTCGTTTTTTGTACTGCATAGAAGCAAGATACCTTTGGTGCTTACGACCAAAGTTACACATTTGCGCAGCGTCTGTTCAGACAGCAAGATGGAGTTAATAGTGTAGTTAGAAGAGTTTAATCACTGCTAAGCTTGCCCCAACCGAGTAGTGCAGTTAGTGGATTATGGATGTTAACCATGTTGCGTCCACGTAGGCCCCCTTGGTCTATATTTGTCAACATTTATAGCCTATTTGAGATACAAAATGTTATTAATCTAAACATGTGCCATGTACCAGGAGATTAACAGTCTAGGTATCAGCAGGTTTATGCATGCGTATTTCGGCCAGTTAAAAGCACGATGCGCATGCTTTTCATGCAAATTTCACTTAAGCGCTTATGAAAGAAAACGTTCATCGATGTACATTGGTATGATCGGCCTCAGGTTTGTTTCTTCGGTAACAGTGTTTTCATAATGCAACGATAGGTTTGATTCTGATTTCCTGCAAATTTTTGTTAACATTTGCATTTCTTTACAACATCTCTAAGGAATCATCGTTAATTAAATGACAATAATTAATACCCAACTCCTTTTGTTAAGCTTTATTCTCAAGACACGTCTTGATGAAGTTTATTCTAACGTATTTATTGCACTTCGGATTATGCTAAACTGCCCGGATACTGTTGCCAGCACTGAAAGTAGTTTCAGTAAATTGAATCTAATCCAGGATTTCTCAGACGGAGCCCTCCGACCCCTCGGGGGCCACGGAGCGGTTCTCTGGGGACCAAGGGCAGAGGCTTTCACTAAGTAGCTTTGTCGTGATATTGCATAACCCAAGTGTCACGATATATTAAGTATTCTTAAGTATTCCCTAGTTAAACTAAGAAGGGGGCACGGCTCATGAAAGTTTGAGAACCACTGAGCTAATCAAACAGGTCTCATATGACAGATAACAGACTGTCCTCATCAGCCACGTTGTGAATCGAAGCTTCATGTGCGCGATCTCTAGATTTGGATGATGTCATAAAGGTTTTTGCATGCCAAAAGGTTCGCTCCAAGCCGTTTTGATACTACTATAATGTGACATTGCTTATAATATTTTCATGGTTATTGTTATATAATATCTTTCATGTGTGCTACTGTGCCACTATACAGTGATTTATTTTGTCTTGCCATGTGACTACGGTTCGCCAGTTGAATAACCCTGCATTTTTAGAGGGGCCCAGAATTGGGCTGCCACGGAACTGTTCACACCTACTTGTAATTGTTTGGTGTGCAACTCCATTTTTAGATAAAAATGTTTGGCATTATTTGCTTAGTAGTTGCTAAATGAATGTGGTTTTATCACTGGTGCGAAGCGATCAATGAACTGCTCTAAAAATTTGGTTTTGGACTTACTACATTTGTTTTGTTGTTTACTCAGGCAGTGCCCAGACTTTACCCCATGCCCCATAATTAAATCAAGCATTTGGTGCTTATAAGAAAAGTGGAATTAATTTAGGAGTTAATTACCAAGATTCAGGTCTATGGTGGGTCTTGCAACAAACCATAGGCCTACCTTACTCAGTCATAAGTCAATGATGGGTATTTTTTTAAATAGGATGTTACATGAAAAGGTGAAATTTCAATTTTACCCAATTGAAGCTCATTACATCATCAAAAATTTTTTCTGTTTTTGTGGAATAGCGCACGAGTTTTTGGGAACTAATATCGCATACCAAACAGTGGCCAATGGGCCCCTTTCAGCTAAGTTTGCCCCCACTGGATCAAACCTCTAGTTACGCCACTGTAACAGACCCGTTTATAACCAGTGGTGGGTTTAACGTTGCGGGGCCCAAGGCGAGACTAAAATGGAGCCCCTCTGATGACGTCATCATATTCAGCCAACCGTGATAAGCACTTTTGATTAATCCTAAGGTACGGCCACCGAAGGATACGTTCCAGAGACTACGGCATAACTGACATAGCAGAAGGTTGAAGGAGAAATGGAAAAGGGTGTTCATGATACAAAACTTTGAAAACACTAAAGTTGGGAAGACAAGGCTAGCAACACATAAAAGTTAGGCAATAGCAAGTTGGCATCACCCCCACTTCTTTATTTTCACGCCTCATTTCTATGCATTCACCATCAATAAACTACAAAATTTACCCTTTTGCAAGTTTCACACTTTCTACCTGTGATAAATGCTTGGTAGTTGGTATCCTGAATTTGTTCACATTCATGTCTTTATGGAAATACATAACAACCAAGAAGATTTAAAACACCAAATTTATTTTAGTTTTCATCCTTTTAACTACAAGAACATAGCATAAAACAGCATCCAACCTGAGACTTGTTTTGGAAAACTTTGAGGTTTGGTGAGTCAAGGCTACCCTCATCTTGCATTGACACTCTTTGTTTAAAAAATGTGCGAATGTAGGAAATAATTCATCATATACTTTATCGCAAACATTTCTAGCAAGTAGCCTACACAATTGATTACATCTGTGCTAGGAAAAAACGGTCCAAGTCATGCTGGCTAAGAGCTGGCAAAAAAAACTTCAGCATCACCTAGCCAGTCTACCCTAAACCAATCACTTACTAGTCAAGCTTCAAATAACCTGTGACTTCAAGCAAGAGCTAAATTCAAACCACCTGAAATATCTGTAGAAAAATGAGCACTCATAAATGCCATTTCTGCTACCTGATAAGAAGCATGAATGTAGCCTTGCTTATTAGCAGTGTTTGCAGCACTACAGCAATAATACAAAATTACTTTGCAAACTAAGCAGAACATGTTCTATAAATTAAAAGATGTAGTGTGGTCACTGCCATAACAATTGCATGTTATCTTATTTTCTGATGGAAATGTTTAGTAAGGTACAACATCACAAGAAATGAGAAATTTGTCTAGCCTTTTCATTTCAGAGACATAAAAAAGAAATCCTTGGATAAAAATATGAATGTTCTAAAGCATGTATTTATCAACTTCATTTTTACAAAACATGAGTTTTGTGTATGGCACATCTGATTACGCACAAGACAGACATAGCTATACTATGAACAACTTGGGTGCTTGAAGCTGCACTCTCCCCTGTAGGCTAACCAGTATCACCTACTACAACAACAAATCTGTCCAGGAGACCTTTACATTGTTCATCAGCTTTATTCTTTCTTCCTTTTACCTTCTTTTTGCTGCTCCACTTGGATACTTTCTGTTCAACTGTGGTTTTTAATAAAATTGTCAATAAACCAAACACTTCAATCTCTAAAAATCCTTATTTGGTATAAAAAGTTATCACTTGGTATAAATATTTGCTCTTATTTGATATGGTCTTTTCAGATCTTTTTGGAAAATTTTTAACCCACAATTGTTTAGGTACAGAAGTTGGTTTGAAGCTTTTCTTTATTCACACATTGGAGATGGTGGTGGGACCCCTTTGAAAGTATAGTACTTACACTTTACAGTTGCTGTTAGGGGCCTCTTTGGAAGCAAGGTATTTGTATATTACAGTTGCTGTTGGGGCCCCTTTGAAATCATGGGGGTAGATTAGGGACCTATGGCCATACAGGACCTTTGGACCACGGTGTCTTTCTCACAAATGACATATGTTAACGCTTTGTTAGTCATGCGTAAAAATGCTTAGCAGACGTCAACTTGTCATTTACTATAATCAGAGGACCTTGGTCCAGTCATTAAGCAGTTATAGTTGGAAATGCATTTTTATGGAGTAAAAGTAAATTTTGAAGGGTCTGAACTTTTTGTGATATCCAAGGATAGAAACAGATTCCTGTCATTTGTTTGGTTTGCAAATAGAAACGACATTTATGTCTGAAATGACAGCAGACTTTTTTAAATTAAGAAAGTAACATTGTTTCAATAGCAGCGGCATAGAAATGGCCAAATGAAGGACCTTTGGACCACTTTACATAAAGGACCTTTGGACCATGACCAGAGGGCCTTTGTATGACTGCACATTTTATAATGTTGCAAAAAGGTTCCATAATAAAAATACATTCCTCACAGTTTCTTGTTTGTCTTATGCGCTTTGTAGAAGTAGATCAGGTCCAAAGCACTTTCATTGATATGGCCACATTTAAAAAATGTAAGAAGGTTAACGGAAGGTTTAATGAAACCACTTTGAGAAAAGCCGTTAAGATGTGTTGAAATACAATAATAGCATTGTTGAGGCTGATCTTGATTATAATATTCCTCAAATCTCCACGGAAATATATCATTGACGCTAAAAAACAGAAACCTTGAATGTATCCAAAAAATCTATGGTGACAAAGCACATATATTTTATATCTATTGTGAGTGGCTCGTAGATTAATTTGTTTTTCAACGGTAAATTATAATTAGGCATACGAGTTTCCTTGACAGATTTCCAATCCAGCAGAAAATTATCTAAGCATTGCCATCCTGCATAGACTACCGTAATTATTCGATTGTAAGCCGCGGCTTATGAAGTTTTTTTTATCAATTCGTGCGGCTTACATTTTTATTTCTTTACTTCATTGAAAGGTAGGCCTATAGGTGACGCTCAGTCTTTCTTTGGCTACGTTTTGTGGACCAAACTCTCTTTTCGCATTCTCTTTCTATTTAGCATCACATGCACATCCGTCATAGGAGGGATTATGGTGAACAAAAGACACTTCAGGGTTGCCAACAAATGGAAAGCGTGCTATTACACGAAAGTATCTCGGAGGCTTAGGTAACCTATGTTTTAAGTGCGGCTTACAATCAAGAACGGCTAACATTAGTTTTTCAACACCATTTCTTGCGGCTTTCGATCAAGGGCGGCTAACAATCAGATAAATAGACTACGGTACTTGAATGCTTCAAAATGTGCTGTGGTTGTTCAAAAATACAAGTGGAGCAATCTGGCATACCAAGTTTCTCTGAAAAGGGCAAATATAGGGTGGAATGGTTTTGGTGATTAAAGGAATGCGGAATGAGTTGACGCCAACCAGAGTTCACTAGCAATGCAAGGGCCATGCCATTCAACAGACACAATATACAGAGCTTCGAGCTTCTTTTCTAGTTTACAGAAAGTTTTATCTCGACATCTCAAGTGACAAAATGTCTACCAAACGTCTTTCCAGGGGTAATGAAGTTTGGCAGTGTTTTTTTAAGCTATTTTTGGGTGTCAAAATGACACCCTAAAATTTTGCAGTGACACCCTAAATTTTGAAAGCCAAGATATGGTTTTGCCTTGTATTGCAGTAAAACGATTTGAGGAAAGCATGTTTCCCTGCAGGTGGCTATTGCAACAAACGGCTGCAATGTTATAGGCCTACGATATAGGCCGACACATTTTACTGGCGTTGAAATTGGAAGCGAAAAGTGTGAATTTGGTATCTGTACATTGTCATGTGCACCGCCCCGCCTCGGCGTCTTACTATACTGCCTCAGATTTGTACAGTGTGGTGTACGAAACTGCGAGAGTCCTTGCAATAAAGGTGGATGTCGAGTGAGGCAACAGTGACAGCAAGTAGCGAGATTTTGGCTATTTGGGCCACACTGAAGCAACTGTGAGAAAATACAAATGATGCAATGTGCGTTGTTTTACCGCGACTTATGAAAACAAAAAATTTCAACATGTTGCTTTCCTTTTGTCAACATTGGCACCCAGGCCCGCAACTAGAGGGGGAGCAGGGGGGACCTCGAACCCCTTGAAAAATTTTCGCCCCCCTGGAAAAATGTGTTGGACATATTTTAAAAGTATTGGACATAGTTTTAAAATTTGGGCCCCTCTCAGAAAGCTCTTCGCTCCCCATAGTGTCCCAAGCTGGTTATGGGGCTGTTGGCACCTCACCTGACAGAACTAAAAGTTTTTCAGGCTGGATGTTTTGACTTTGCACAGATGAAAACTTCGGTAAAACTGAGCGTCAATAAGCTCTCTGATGCCGCTGCTAAACCCGAACTTAAAGCTAATCGCGAAGTTTGATAGTGAATTAAGGGAACTTAGAACGCCAGATGGTTGGGCTGATTCGTGTGTGTCAAGTGTCATGGCGTTTTGGAAGGGCACGGAAAGATTGGTAAATTGATCATCCCCATACACAAAAAAGGAGACAGGAGTGAATGAACCAACTACCGCGGCATCTCTTTGCATAATCTCCCAGGAAGGGTGTATGCCAAGATGTCGTGAAAATAACTGAACCAAAACTGGATGATACCCAGTGCGGTTTTTGTCGTGGCCACAGCACTACAAACCACATTTCCACTCTCCAGCAAATTTTCTAGAAATCCTGGGAGCATGCCAAAGGCGTATGCACATATTTTGTCGACCTCGGAAAACCACATGGTCAGGTTCCTCGTGAAAAGCTTTGGGGCAGGGGTTAATTGTCATTTTCGGGGCCCTAAGCTATTTGAAATTGGGGGCCCTTCTTGAGGGTTTGCGACGACTGATGTCATACAAATCAGCACTACGCGTGCTTGCTACATTCACTGAACTGGTTGTGCCAATTCATAAACATATTACTTTATTCTGAATTCACTGATATCAGGAACCGGAGCCGTGTAAGCCGCCCTTCGTACCCCCAAATTGGGGGCCCACGCTGTCACAGGGGACCCAAAATTCAGAGCTTAACCGCTTCAAACAAAACTTCAACTTCCGAAATTTAAATATAAAACACTAGAAATCAGTGAAGCTTTTGTTAATTCCTATCCTTTTATGTCCTATAATTTATAGACGGAGCAGTACCTGCCGCCATAAGTGTACGGGAGTGCATATTTTTGGGGATGCAAAAAATTTTTGCCCAAATTTGATCTTGTTTTCCCAAATAACGTATAAACAGCAAGTCTGAATGTGAAGACTAAAACGTGCCATTGTAAACTAATCAAGGTTTCTGTATGCCTAATTAGGCCTACCAATTGCAGGGGTTCAAAGCCGTACAACCTCAATTGGCAATCAATATTCTACATAGCTACATGTGAGCAATGTTAATATTTTTTGTGTTGAAAAATGTTAGCTAATTACAATCAAATCCTCCCAAAAATTGTTGTTCGTGCCACCACGCGTGGAAGGTGTTGTTCAGAATCTTCATTTTCAAGTTTTTATATACGTTCTAAACTTATTCTTTCAACACGATCATCCTAATAGTTAAGATCTGTTCTTCACTACCATAGATGTGTGCATTTGGGTTGGTTACAATGGAAATCAATCTGGAAAAGGAGTAAAATATCGGGTTACGATCTATCTATAGTATTACATTGCCGCAAATATGTCAAGTCTCAAGTAATTAGAGGGAAAGGAGGCAATTTAATACATAGCACATAGCTTAACCTTTCACATTCGCAATCTTCACTGCAACATGTTGTACTTATAATACTACAACTTACACGCTTACAGTTTCTGAAGTCACATTATGAAAACCAAGAATCGACTCCAGTTTAGGCAGTTAAATATGGATTGAACACAGCATGCTAAGAAAAAATAGCAATACGTGACTGATACACGCAAATACTGCAGCCTATATGATCGACTACTAAGGAATGTGTACAAATGCACATTTCCAATGACAAATGATTTATAACCTTAACAAGAATATTTTATAAAACTGGCAGTGCTTCACTCAGCATAAGTGAACTATGCAGCACTGTTCATGAAAGCTTCATTTCACAGCGTTAAATTGAAGCAATAAAATTTGGCAGGATGCAACATATGCAATTCATTGCATGAAACAAACGACAAATATGAAAACCTAAACAGTATAAAATCACAGCTACATTACCACCACGCAACATATTACAGCTGCAGTTACGTAGTTAATTTTATTCATGAATACTTCATGGAAACAGATTTGCACTTGCAAATCTCACAACATCAAACAAGTTTGAAACACGAAAACTTCACACAGCTACACCACATTACTACCGCAAAACATTTTGCAGCTGCAGCTACATTTTAGTTGTACACTTTATGGCATCAACAATTTGAGGTTTACAAAAATAATGGTTAGTTGGAATGGTAAGTTGCCACTACATCAGGGGTGTACAACCTTTTGCTATTGCCGGCCGCATTACGTTTATTTATATGAAGTACGGCCGCCAAATGAGTTCGAGTTATATTTATGAGATACGTTTAATTAAAGAATAGGTTACTGCGAAGTGCGAACCAACACAGAACACATTCGAACATAAATTACGTATTCATTCTATAACTCTTTGTGACATCACCATCCAGATTGTTGCACATCGTGTCGACTGGTTTTCTTGCCTTGCGTTTGTTGTTTCAATTTACGCTAGCACGGCCGTCAAATCTCATATTTTAAATTACATGTGGACGGATGCAAACTTCATTATCGAAGGCCGCATGCGGCCGTAGGTTGCGCACCGTTGCACTACATGTTCCTAATTATAAAATGTTTCTAACTCTACCCAAATTTGAATGAAGTTGTTTCAGTTGGCCCAATTTTGATTTAGGCTGTTGTAATTTGCTCAAATATTTACAATATATGCAAATCTGAATGACACTCTTGCAATTTCACCAGATGTTTCTAATTATACCCAAATTTTTCTAATTTATCGAAACATTTTTAACTTCACCCAAATTTAAATGAAGTAGTTCCAATTTGCTCAAATTTCATTAAGGTTGTTATAATATACCCAAATGATTTTGATTTTATTCAAATTTGAATAAAACTCCTACAATTCACCAGACATTTCTGAACGTACTAAAATTTTAAGAGAGCCTTTCTATATAGCCCATCTTTGAACAAGACTGTTTGAAGCTGCCCACAATTGAATGAAGCTGTTGCAAATTGGCAAAATTTGATTTGACTGACGGACTTCACCCAAGTGTTTCCAATTAACCTAATTGTTTTTCTTTTCACCCAAATTTGATTGAAGCTTTTCCCATTTGCCCAGATTTAATTGAGGCTGTTGGGCCTTATCCAAATGCTCCTACTTTACACAAATGTTTCTACTTTTACCCAAAACGTTATTAAAGTTTTTTAGTTGGCCCAAATTTGGTGAAGGCTGCTGGAATTACAACATGATTCCAGTTCACTCAATGGCAGTGTTTATTTTGCCATCAGGGGCAAAAAAGAATGACAAAATACTCTCAGACTATTTTGCCGCTTTGGCCATTATTTTGCCGTTGATTTAGTTATTATTTTGTCTCAGTTTGGAAAATAGACACTACCTCATTACATGTGAATGTAGTTGTATACTTTGCCCAAATTTTGATAATTTTTGCCCGAATAATGGCCAATTCTTCAGCGTTGGGGATGCGACCGCATCTCCTGCATCCCCATGCTGTACGCTTATGCCTGCCGCTGTTACTTGAAATAACATTGCCTGCTCAGTGCCAGCACTACAAGGCAAATTAGGCAGGTGCCTAGGGCGCTAGGCCAAAGGGGACGCCAAAAAAGACCCAAAAAATATTCAACTATGTTGTTCTGAAAGTGACGAACATCCACCAAGTAAAAGTGAATGATGCTGAAAGTGAATGGAACACATGTTCACGCAGTTTTTCAGGTTTGCTGCATAGGGTCAATACTTTTGTTATTAATTTCAATTTCATATGTTATTCATCTGATCAAATTATCTAATGTACCAAAACTTACTTCTTATTTCCGCAATGTACAATATGATGATATGTGGAAGAATCTTTGTGTAGGACGGATGGGTGCTTGAATGGATCATGCCTAACTAGGATGCTTACAGGTCTATCAATAACATGTTGTTCTCAGGGTCTGCAAGGCATACCGTCCTTGTTTTTTCAATTTCACTTCAATAATTTTAAGGTTGCCATTTCTGTTATTTTCATTTCTTGATTTTCGTGGCCCTGCCACTTTACCAGATTACCTTCATGTCGAGGCCTTCACTGAATCATGTTTCGGCCATCCAGTGTAGTTAGGTTAGGAACGCTATTGAAACGCCAGCATTATTGGCGTTAATAGACTATTTGAGCAATGACATTTTGATTATAGACGCATCACCTTTTTAACCAAACAGATTCTAGATGGAGCTGAAGACTTTCTGGCGACGGTTCTGTCGGAATTGTGTCCGCAAATGGAACTAAAAAAATAGTGAAATAAAAAAACAAAAATTAGGATATTTTATTGTGAAGACCATTTGGCCCGGGATGTGCCGTAATGTCGAAATATTTCTTCAGAAATAACCATTCGGGGGTCCTAAGCATTTTAGGGGGACAGAGTTGGGCTGCTACGACACTGTCAGGAACAAAAACAGTCACAATGAAAGTAACGAAAAAAGCAGCGGTGAAATTATCTGACCACAATCCCACTACATATTTATTGAGTACCTCACTGGCGCGTGTAATCAGAAAAATAGATTCAGGCGTTTTGTTCCACACATTATACAGTATGTAACAATAACAAATTCTCAATGCCATAAAATGATAATGCTCATTGTCATTCGCTTCAATCCTTCGCGCTCATTCTTCTATAGATATCTTTTGTGAGTGGCATAGTAAAAAACGTGCGTTGAACCAAAACAAAAATACGAATATAATGCTTACAGAAATGCTGGAAATTGTCCTTACTCTCAAAATCTTGGGGCCCCCGGGAATTGGGGGCCGTAAGCTTAAGCCTTTTTAGCCTAATGGTAAATTCGCGCCTGCTTTGGGGGGTGGTCGAAGTATGGTGTTGACGGGTGCCTCTTCCTGGCAGTCAAGTAACTGTATTCCTGCTCAGAAGATTGTATCCGTGTCGGCGGAGTTAAATCACAACGGTTAAACTTTGGTGTTGGACACCAACAATGTTGTGTGCTGTCACCACTCCTCTTCGTAGTCTATATCAGGGTTCTCCACACTACGGCCCTCGGGCCAAATCCGACTTGAGAAGCCATTTCACCCGGCCGAAAAACGTATTTTGTCAATAATGAAATATAATATATTTAAGAAAAATGTTTTGTTTTGGTAGAATGGTACATATCCCGAAAAAATCACATTACGCAATAGTCCCGCTCTCGAACAATTGTGCAATAGTTTACTGTATGTGGTCCTCTACCAAAATCTTTGGAGAGCCCTGGTCTATGTGAATTGGATGATAGACAGTCACTGTTGGGAACTGGAGGATGGACCATTTGCTTTTTGCGGACGAATTGGTGCTCCATGCATGGATTTTCTCACCAGGGCTTCCAGCACGCGTTTGATCGGTTTTCTGCTGCGTACAACCAAGCAGGAACGAACATCAGCACTAAAAAGATTGAGGTATTGTGTCTGTCAAGACGCGCAAGCAGTGGCGTGCAGTGGTCTGATGATGCCCAGGGCGATTGCTTGATTGGATGCCCCCTACCAAAGCCTAATATTGAGCCGTGGCGTATGATGGTCATTGTTACTGGATATACACTGTTTGTGACGTCACAATATGACGTCATATTCAGGTTTGCAACCAACAGTTTGGCGAAGTTTGTTGACACAACATGCGCATTTAGGGACGCCGGGGCAGCGGTAGGGCAGAGGGGAGCAGTAAAACAGTTGAGGGCAATAGGAACTTACAAAAAACAAAAATATCGTTAACAATTATGCTTGTTTCTGTTCATCAACAATGTTGACCTCAAAAATAATAACAGAAATTATAGAAAATCATTCTGAATTTTCTGGGTGCCCGAAAAGTTGCAATAAATTTGTTTCAAGTCGAAGTCAATCTTGATAAACTACAAAATTACCTATGATACTGTTATGAAAAGCAGTGGTGTTGGAGGCGGGGGTGCAAGGGCACCTCCAAAAGTTTTGATTTGCTGAAAATCTAGGCAGAATTCCTGAAAATCCGGGTAAAAATGGCACCCAACGTTGCTTGACTTCAAAAAATGGCGCCCAAGGTTTGCAGAAAAACACATGAAGATCTTTTTTGGCGTTAAGCACCAAAAAAAGGTCTTGATGATCTTGTGGGAGAATCATTGCAGTTAAAAGTTGCACAAATAACTTTTCGGGCAAGTTTGGGGACATGCGGGCAAAAATCCTTCGGGGAAAAATTGCACCCCCAAAATGTGCCTGCTCCAACACCTTTGATGAAAAGGCACCTCCGCCCCCGTTGCCCCCCTTTTTGAATGGACAGAGGGGGAAATGTCCCCGCCATGCCTCCATTCCCCGACGTCCCTGTGAATATTATTCTACACGCACTCTCTTTACTCGTTGTTGTAAGCTGTAAAGTGTCACTGTAATGAACATAATTTACCAGCGGTATCCTAAAACAGAGCGGTTCATAACTCCAAAAATATGCGGCAACACGTTAAAACAGGGGAGTAGAACACACTCATTGCTACGTCAGCGCAGTCCGCAACTGCAAAAATACAAGGCTACGCGAATGCCTTGTCGAATAGCAGTCGATCAGAAGGTATGCGGTTGGGATGGCGGACACCCAGGATTGACAGTGAAATTATACACTACACATGAATTGAGAATCCGCATAAAGTACGCAAGAAATGTTTCGTTTTTTATTATGTGGCTATTATGTGTTCAGTTACTAAGGAGAAAGAATAGATACGGGCTTGTGTGAGCCATTATGATCAGTCCGCCTGAACTGCCAAAGCTCTAAGCTCTAAACGAAGCACATATTGCACGAACAGATGTGACGAAGCTCTAAACGAAGCACATATTACACGAACAGATGTGCGACTGTATTGGCACAAACAACGACACGGGAAACTAGTGATGCATCATAAAATCAGCTAAATCAAGCACGTTGAAATGGGATAGTTTTGAAATTTGACTCGGAAAATCCATTAAAGGGCCATAATTATCTTCAGTGTTAGGTAATTGGACCCAAACAAAAAAAATCACTCGTTTTTGTTAAGCCCACTTAAAAAAAGCAATAAAACCCACCAAAAATCCCACCCTTTACTTTTCCTTTGAAAAATGTAATATGAAGTGAAAAGTAAAATAAGCAGCACACTTGTACAGCTAACTGTAAATTTTTTTAATGAAACAGAACGAACAGCAACGAAATCTGAAGGACTTGAAAAAAAAGAATAATCCGAACAGTTTGAGTGAGTTCTATTGGTTATCTTCTTCATCTCTGTAAAATCGGTGTATTTTAATCAAATTTTCTGCCTTCTCTGCATCGAAGCTGTTTCTGATATTACACCATGCCAGACCATATATTGAAAAAATACATTATATAGATGCTGAAGTAGCAGGACATGTACATAAACTTGACGTGAAACTGCAGAATTTGTGTGGGAGTCGCTTTTCTCTGTTTGCTGTGCCCATTCTTGCCAAGCCTTATTACTTTGGAGCAAATTGACCAACAACACTTTGTGAAGACAAAGATTGGGTACATTCCTTTACCCTCAAATTAGAATGCCATAATAGCTATAACAAGTTATGATTGTGTAATTCTGCAAATGGTGATATTGGATCATGCAACGAAAGCAATTCAAAATGGGGTTTTTGTGTTGTTTTTTCAAACAAAGGCCTGTTTCATTAAAAAAAACGGATTTAAAGAAACCCAGGAGGGTTGTTTTTTTTAAAAGTGTTTTTCTCAACCGTGACTATCTTTTAATTCTTTTTTGAGATCTTTCTTTGATCGCAAGATTTGGAACAAGCCACGTCACTATTAGTTTGAATGGGTGTGAGCCGCACACCTAGAGCAAAACTCCCTGGTAATGAAGAAGCTGAGAATTACTGGTATTTGAATACGTAAAAATTAGTGTGGACAACAAAACAAGTTTCGAAAATTTAAATCCATTCAGAATTTACCTATTAGTATAGTTTCAATAGGAAAAATCATCTAGTTACAGCATTTAAATTTTTGTAATTTCACTCTTTGGATGCCCCCCCTGCCTTGGATGCTCGGGACCGGCGCCCCGTTCGCCCCCCGTCTGCACGCTGCTGTGCGCAAGGCAGTGTTTCGGCAAGTGAGCGGAAATACACTGCAGCAGGTGGAGACGTTCAAGTACCTTGGAGTGGTATGCACTAGTGACGGAAGTCGGAACAAAGGGATTGATACACGGATTGGTGAAGCAAACGTAGTTGTGCGTGAGCTTTATTGCTGGGTGGTGACAAAACGGGAGCTTTTAAAGACCGCAAAGCAGAATTCGTCCAAGGACCAGATAGCGTCACTACATCTACGACCTTCCTTGGTCCCGTCTAGGTGTGGAAGCCAGCAGAAACATCTGAAATTTCTGTTAATGGTGAGGTATTTCGGGTTCTTCTAGGGCTGCTGCCCGGGCGACTCTCCGCAAAGGAAAAGCGGGCACGAACATGAGTGAATGAATGAGTAGGTAGGCCTACATCGAACCTTTCTATTTATGAAATTGTCTTCAGTTTGTTTGCCAAAAGTAAATGTCGTATTCAAAAAATAATTAAGCATATTTTGACGGAAACTCGCGTTTTTGCGAAAATCAGTTAAAAGTATCAAAAATAGAAGAGAAAATGGTGTTGACACCCTAAAGCTCCACCACGACACCCTTTCAAAAACCTTAAAAAAAACACTGAAGTTTGGTATGACTATGGATCTCAAGGGCGTAGGCAGATGGGAGGCCCCTCTTGAGCTTGATAATTTACAAAAACTTTACCTGCGAAAAAGACATTAATTGTTTTCGCATACTTTTTGCTTGTTAATTTGTCGACTTAATGCAAATACCACGGAACGAATTCGCATGCAATTGTCAAAAAACATCGTAAATGGGCCAACAAGTAATAATTAGGTTTTGGTGGGAATCTGGGTTGTCGTCTGCATCCAGAAACCACCTCACCACTTTTTGCAGACCTTTCGTCCACTACGCATGTTTAAGATTGTGTTCCGCGATAGTTCCCTTTATCCGAAACAATTGTCTTTATTTTGTCTGCTATGGGTGATCAGTAGGGCAAGTTTTTGTTGCAGTAAAAAAGTGAGAAAGTTGCATTTATTTTCAACGAAAGTTGCATTTATGCGCAGGAAGTTGCATTTATGCGCACATTTGTCTGCGAAAGACTTGATACAACCTATTTTCGTTTGCATGGACTTGGCCAAAAGCCAAGATTTTCCGCTCTTCCACCTCTGATTGAGTTCGGGCACTGTCGTACTTGGCTGGGGTTGTAAAACTTCTAGCTTGCAAACCAATGAGACGCAGCTAATCCGTCAT
>Ga0210059_1008578_pt1 | contig 16093 bp, 16 predicted proteins | sample Ectturendosymbi2_FD_188042 | JGI IMG/M metagenome (GOLD analysis project Ga0210059, IMG submission 188042) | Ecteinascidia turbinata endosymbiont from Florida, USA - Sample 2 (SPAdes) (version 2) | ecosystem: Host-associated > Tunicates > Ascidians > Unclassified | place: Key West, Florida...
GCATTAATCGGTACACAAGAAGTAGCTCGCAGTTTCAAAAAGGTTGGTGACCGCTGCTTTACGGTAATTGCTTTACTGACGCTAACAGATACACGACTTCGATGACGCAACGCAATGTTTTAAAAGCGACGGTTCCGGATCGTATGGTCTGACTCCCTAAACCTGCCTGTGTTATCGCTGCTGTGCGCTTGAGCAATGCACTTATAGATGCGCACTCAAAGGAGCCAAGCAATGTGCACGTCCGTGCTGCCCGCTTCTAAAACTCCTGTTAATCAAAAAATCTATCATCTTAACACAGGGGTTCCCAAACTTTCCCTGGTCATGAACCCTTCAGCATTTCGAGAGATGAGCATGTACCCCTAAAATGTCTTATGACAAAAAATCTGAGGAAAAAAATATATTATCCAATAAGCTTACAATGATTTTTTAAAACAAAATTCACTGATAAATGTATAAATATTTCGAAGTTAATGATATATAAATATATTTTTTCCTTTCTATTGCTAACCTTAAATTCACCCCTTGAGATAAGCAAGTATACCCCTAGGGGTACATGTGCCCCAGTTTCGTAACCCCTGTCTTAACACCCTGCACCTCTACCCAGCGCAAACTCGGACACGAACAAAGATAGAGATACCGAATGCTTATCAAGCTGTTGAACTACAGACATCTGATTGTTCGATTTTTACAGAAAATGAGGGTTTGGTCCAGATCAAAGTCACTATAACTAATCGCGACTTTGGTCCAGATTACAAACTACACAAGCCCAAGTTATACAGATCCCCCCAAGTGAAAACACATTGTATTGAAAATTTTTTTACCGTTCACGATTTTTGAGCAGCTTGTGCTTGCCCTGAAAAAATAGAGTTGCCCTGAAATTTTCACTGTATTGAATATACCTTGTATATTCAGCATTTTTAACAACTTGCGCTTGCCCTGTAAACAGAGTTTGCCCTGAAAATTTTCACTGTATTGAATATACTTTTTACATTCAGGATTTTTGAGCAACTTTGCGCTTGCCCTGAAAACAGAGTGTGCCCTGAAATTTTTCACTGTATTGAACGTAGTTTTTACATTCAGGATTTTTGAGCAACTTGCGCTTGCCCTGAAAAAAAGCGTGTGTCCTGAAAATTTTCACTGTGTTGAATATACTTTTTACATTCAGGATTTTTGGGCAACTTGCGGTTGCCTTGAAAACAGACTGTGCCCTGATATTTTCACTGTATTGAATATTCTTTTTACATTCAGGATTGTTGAGCAACTTGAGCTTGTCCTGAAAATAGAGTGTGCCCTGAAATTTTTCACTGTATTGAATATACTTTTTACATTCAGGATTTTTGAGCAACTTGCGCTTGCCCTGAAAACAGAGTGCCCTGAAATTTTTGCATTCAGGATTTTTGAGCAACTTGCGCTTGCCCTGAAAAACAGCGGGTGCCCTGACATTTTGCACTGTATTGAATATACTTTTTACATTCAGGATTTTTGAGAAACTTCTGCTTGCCCTGAAAACAGAGTGTGCCCTGAAAATTTTCAAGCGCGTGGGGGCGGCCGCCCCCCCGACTCGTACGCCTATGTTGAAATATATGCGAAGGTTTTCGTAAGGTCATATACAATGGGAAATATTACTTCCTCATTCAGAGCCACTGGCTCTCACCCTTTTCACCCAAGTGTAATCACGGATGATATGTTCTTCTCTTCAGTCGCGAATGACATTCTACAACAGCCAGAAAAAACAGCATTCGTGTTGATGCAAGCACATCCACACAGGCGCCTGAGATTGATGAAATGTCAGAAGCGGAAACGCTCCTAAATTTATATTTCTCCGTAACCAAAAGTGTCCTTTACTACAAAACGCAGCAACAGCACATAAGTCCATGTCCACCATACTAACTGACACCTTAAAAAATGAGATTGTAGTTGCCTCCAAAAAGAACTCTGTCTTCACGACGTCGAAAATAATCATCCTCCAGAAATGAAAGTGAGGAGGATATAATGCAGCTTGATTCAGATACTGAAGATGATGAAGAACTTAGTTCTTAAGGGGAAACCTTCGTCGAAGAAAAATGACTTCAGTTAACTGAACAGGGCAATTCAAACACCTGTTTGTACGCTCTAGTAAAAGTTTATTTTAAGGAAAACAGGCACCAGATGAAAATGGAGACTGACGTTTGGCTCGTGATGAGATTAGAAAAAATGAAAGAATTCTTATTTCCAGAAAATGGCATAGCATCAGTCAAGCTTAGTGATATGGTCAAAGTCTTGCCCCATCGTGCATCTCGCTCGATAACTAAACGCTTGTCTGGAATTTTGAAATTTCATTTGACACTTTCACATTATGCAATGCAAACCACTTTTCAAACACTGATATTCTATTGTGTCTACTGTACATTAATGTTTTGGATGCAATTATTGACAAGAAACTCATGCAGGTTAAACCGAAATCATATCTAACTTTCTTTCCAATGAAAAATGAAAGATGACTCGCAAACGCGGATTAGGTTTTTAATTTTGTAAACATTAAGCGCATGGTAAATTTGCATTTCACTGATTTCTTAAAATGTAAAATCAAAAAACGCGCCATGATAAAGTTTGGTTACCTGAGACAATCATACTGTGATGATGTCCCATTGGTCCCACCCTAACGTCCCCATGCGTGGGGACCAATGGGACGTTTTAGTGAAAATTATAAATGCAAATTAAACTGTCGAAACATGTCTGACGATTCCATTTTTTATGTTGAATTATGCAGAATATCCCAAACTACAAGAAAACCGTCACCTGACTTTGAATGTATCAGCCAGTTTTCTGAAACTAGCAAAAATGTCAAAATTGTCCCATTGGTCCCACATTTACCCTACAAAAGAAGTTAAATTTAACCAAAATGCTATGTTTTCAAAAACATTGCCAAAAAGACACAATCAGAGAAACGTCGACTGTAATGCGAGTAGAACAACAGAACGTTTTAACTCAAATGCAACTGTAAATCTCAAACAGCGTTTTCATAACCACAAGAGCTACGCTACTTGAGTCACTAGTTTCATTTCCGCAATCGCGTAAGGACTACTTTTATACTCTGCGTCAGCGACATTGGCGATTTATTAACAAACGCTACAATGTCTCATGTGAGTGCTTTCGAAACAATGTTCCCGAGCTCTGCAGGTGAGCAGCATCGTGCTTTGCTCCACATGTTATTAGGAAAACGTGACCAACTTTTGAAATATGGCCCATCACTCCTGGTGGATGCTGACTCGGAAATAAGACGCTTTTTATTAAAATGAGTTTAGGTCTCCTTACGTTCATTTCCCATCGAACTCAACGTGAAACACTCAGCTGTCTGCGCTTTTCAACTGTCTGGTAAACTTCATTTAACAAACTAAACACATTAGAAAATGTCTGTCCTTTTCATTATCTGTTTAGTTTTTGTGTGTGGTATTCAGCAGTTAGTAAATCTGATTTTCTCTTTGTTGTGCACCATAGTAAAAACCGTGCTCATTTGCCATCAAAGTTTTTTATTATCTCGTTTCTTGTTGTCTAGTCCTTGGAAAAAATCGCACATTCAATGTCTGTGTTGAGCTTAATTTCTTTTGGTTTTATCAATCATTTCATGCTTTTGACCTTGAGAAGGTAACATTGGAATGTTTGGTGACTTGTGCAAACTCAGTCAAATAAACGTTTATTCAATGTTTCAAATAAAATGTTTATTGGTAGAAAAGTAACAATGAAAGTAAAATGCAACTAGTCTCCACATAGGTGGCACAAATGAATCAATAAGCCAGGGGTGGGAAAATAGCCGTCCGCAGGCCAAATGTGGCCCGCCACAGCGTTTTCAGTGGCCCACAGAAGCATTCAGGAAAATCATCAAATCTGAAATTTCATCCAACTTCTCATAGTAAATATTAGTACTGAGGCTATAAACCGATACTGGCTTCTACTCCCATAAGAAGGTATGGCCCTCCACTAAATGCGGCCTTCGCAAAGTGGCCGCCGAGCAATAATAATTGCCTACCCTTGAATTAAGCAATTTTTTAAGGAAATCGATTTCACCTGATGCTACGCATCATCAGGCCTAACGTCTTATTCGAATAGAAGATTCTGCTTTTTTTCATTGTCAGAAATTTTACATTGAGAATGAAATGCGTTTTTTAGCAGAAATTGATTTAATTTGGTTCAGTAAATGTTTTCTGACAATCATAGCCGTAGTTTGTCATTTCGTCGAATATGATTTCATTTTAATATCAATGATTCATCGCATTGCTGCAACTTTTCTCTTGCAATACTGTATATGGGATGGGAATTTCGGGCAACAGCTGGCAACCTTCTCCAATGCAATGAATCATTAAATCACACTTGAAAGTTCCTATAAACACCCGATGTCACCTCACCATGTTTTTGCACTTCACAACAGCAGTTATTTAAAGCCAGCATTCTAAGCATAACTATTAAATGAAAATTCTTTTTAGAAGACACAAAAATTTGCTTAGAAAATACAAAAATGTTCGTTTAGAAAAATTCAAATCGTGCCACAATCTTTGCAATTTTTAAGTTGTTGCGTAAACCCAACAGATTCTTCTTCGAAAGGAGCATTTTATCTTCAAATTGTACAAGTATGTGCAACATCAGTTAAAAATGTAAAACAAAATGCGAAGGATTAAAAATAAAACCAAAATATATGTGCTTGCATTCAACACACTCAAACACAACTTGGTTCAGCAAAAACGTTGTGTGTAATTTCTTTCAGAATATTGCAAGTAAACTCATCTGAAAGGTAGAAACGTTGTGCCTCCCAATAACAACTTTTCTGCAAACAATTTTTAAATATAACTTAAAACGAGACAAATTCCCTGAGGTACGCCTTTCCGTATTGCTCATCTGTCGAATTCAAGGCAGCCAAATCAGGATTTTCAAATAAAGAGGTGCAATAAAAATTGCTCCAGTAAAGATACCATTAATCATGACCCCAAGAATAAGGGTATCTGTTTCGATCAATGTTTTGTAACGGGTGCAACAGTAAATTATTAATTGGCGAAGGCGGAAATTATGCACCTTTTGTCTAAGCTTCTGTCTAGTAGTTGTCTATTGTGTATAACGTCTTCACTCCTACACGCAACGCGCGAGGTTTAAGCATACATCGCAATAACAGTGAACACACAAATATATGAATTAATACGAGGATATATACGTGGAGGTAGTAGAAGAGTATACACTTGATGGCGCTACTACCTTTACTTTGATGAAACACAAGCATAAAGGGCATACGAGCGAATGACGCCATCATGATTATTATAATGTAGTGCTGCGATGACTTTCCAGGTACACCGATTTATGAAATGCATGGAGGAGTGGGAGGCTGCGAAGGACCAAGGGTCAATTAGGCTGCAGACCTCCCAAGGACGAAGCTGCTTATCGTGTGAAGGGAACAGTATTAATCGTTAGTAAGTCTTTTGTTCTGAGTATAAAATTTAATATGCGAAATGCGGTTGCATGGTTTATTGAAGCAAAATGCGTCGCAGGCAAGGTCAAACCACCAGAAGAAAATGGTTTAACGTTGTCACATTGAATATTTGCTGTTTTCACATATTTAAGATATTCATAAAAGCTAGAGAGGAAATGCGTCGAAAGTTATAAACTATATGCAGTACTGCGCTGGTGTCACGGAATTTAAGCAGGTTGGGAACGAGGCGTCCAAACATGTATTAGGGGAAATACTTCTCAGTTTACGTCTCGAGCCTTATGTGAGAACGGAAATTCGTTAGCAGCTTGGTGGACACATAGTTCGCTTTACGCTCGTAGACTAACGGCATCCCACTACTTCATACAAGGGTTTGATGCGACCAATTTTAGTGAACACTCCAGGAACCAAACTGAGTAAGATATAGCAGCAATACATTATGCTTGGATTATTTCCATTGTAACAGCATTAAATAGTTAAATCAATGCACCTGGTTTATGTACACCAATAAAAGAACACAAAATATGTTTCCAGTAGCCGAGTAATACATATTTCTATTCCGCTGAAAAAAGTACCAAACACGGTTTATTTTTTTACTTCTAAAGGTATTTTTGACCAGATATCTATTGCACTGAACTTTGTCATTTTAGCGCCTAAGTTTGAAAGTGCTTTTGGTAAAGCAAATTGTCGGGTTTTGATTTGTCTTGTATTATAAGGATGAACATCTGTAATGAGTTTAAAGTAATTGTTAAATGTAGCAGGTAGTAGTCAGTTATCAAAGTTGTATATATCTATGAGTTGAAGAATTTTCTGTGTTTTATAACTGGTAGTAACTTTGCCAGTCACAAGTTCATTTGTGTTTAAACATCTCATGACGCGATATAAAACAACCAGTATTGGCTGTAGATGACATGATACTGCTCTTGCCCAGGCAATAATCCCATACTGTGCTCGTGAGTTTAAGCTGTGATATAACATACGTAATGTTTGGTTGTCAACATAGTGTTTAAGTTTATACATTACACCAACATATTTGGCATATCACAACGCAACTGTTTACAATGCTTTTTCCAAGTCAGATTTTCATCTGCAATTACACCAAGGTACTTGTAAATCAAAGTTCTTTCAAAACGATTACCGTTTGCATTTATTGCAAAGGATTCCTTGTTTAGAGACTTATTTGTGATTAACAGATATTTTGTGAAATAACAGTAAGTCCACTTTTCAAAGTAGTTTAAGTCGTTCACCTGCGAGTTGCTTCATAATCGAAACTGAAGTTGTTTTGTGGATTAAAATTTACGTTTTCATATTCCCAGACGCACATCCGTATGCGACGTGTAGTTTCCGTATTGCCAGCATGTTCTTTGGCGTCTGTGTAGAAAGCACTAAATCCACTCACACTGAAAGATACATTTTCTAGCTGATCCACCTGAGCAAGATATTTTGTCACACATCGAGGATTAATGTGTCGAATTATCCATTTTATTCGACAATGCAGAAAACTGGTAATTACTACATTAAAGTTAATGCAACATTTCAAACATAAAGTGGACTTGAAAAAAGATGGTATTCGTCACAATTCATTTTTACTGCGATAGTTTTTCATAAGAATGGAATTTATCCTTAAAATATTGACAACATTTTGAGATTCGTGAATCCCGTCTTCATACACTTGGCGGCTGAAACCCAATACGCTTGAACTTTCTGCTCTGAAATCAACTTGAAAGTCGCTGAAATTTCCAATGCACTTTTCAAGGTATTGGTGTTTGCTGTCAGCTGGATGGAATCATCGTTATGCCCGTATCTTTTCATGGCAATTTTGATTGTTTCTGCAATGTCAATGAGATCATAAGAGCCCTCGGGAATTTGAATTTCAACCCACTGTCTTTGTCGCGTCGAGTCATTACTATCGCCCCTCCCTACTTCAACAAAACCAGGAGAATATCTGAAAACATTGTTTTCATCAGAAATATTCGGAAATGAATAATACGTTTCGAGATTGACCAAAGCCATCTCATATTTTTGTGTTCAATCCAACTCGAGTGGCGGGTTAAAAGTCGTCTTTATTCTTCTTGAATTATCTGAAACCACTATCTGAGTTGAAGTTTTCGGAGAAATATTTCTCTCAATTTTTTCAAGAACTTCAGCATCCATTTATTCTACAATTTAAAAATCATCAAACCCGCTTCTGTATTTACTGTTGTGCTTTTGTGAGGAAAGATCAATCACGACAAAATTATGTGGTTTTGCCCACACGTGTTTGCATAACTTTTTGAACTGTTCTTTTGTCATTTCTTGAGACACATGGTCGTTGAATATGTGGTAAATGTTTTTCTGGTCTTGAGGAAAGAGACAAAAAAAGTTTGCATTTTCTCGAATTGTTTGGCGTGGAAGTTTGAAATAGTTTTGACTAAATTACAAACAATCGCAGTTGCTATGCCTTCCACGAACGTAATATGAATCGCACTTGTTCTGCTTTTATAGCAAGAGATCGTATAAATAATATTTTTATGATCGGGAGAGATTTTTTTTGAGTCTGGAATATCATCAGCTGATTCATAAAAATTACACTCAATCGGTTCACGGCTTCGTGTGTTTTTATTCTTTGCCGATTCTTGTGCTATCGCATCAATCAACACACTTGGTGAAATTTGTTCGCGCTGTATTTCATCTCGATTTTCAAACACATGCATTATGTTTGCTTTCGGCAATTGTTCTTCAAAACCTTTTTTCAAACTTTTATATTCTGGTTGAAACAGACTTTTTCCAAAAACTGACAAATTCGAATAGTCCAACCAACCAGGTTGGAGAAGATTCAAAAGAAGTTTTGTTTTTCCGCAGCCCGACTTTCCAATAATCAGACCATTCAAGCTTCGAGGCAAAAGCGGATGCTTGCTTTTATTTGTTGTGTTATGATTCCAACTTAGATTTTAATATCCATTTAATAAATGGAAAAACTTTACTATGTTAAATGCCGACGATTTACGGAAACGGAAGTGTTGTGGACAGTGGCCCAACTATATGGACAAGTACGTACGCACTGGAACCAGTGCTTTGTAATGGACTGCTCGTTGAGCCATCCGGCTGGGCACAAACCGTTCACATGTTCACACAACGTTTTACGTAACACGTGACTCAATATTCACGCCGTTCATTGAATGCGTTTTTCTGCTCGCCTTTCTGTGCATGTATTTACGATCTCGCGGAACCTTACTTGATCTCTTTTCGTCAGTGGGACCGTGAGTGAGTTGTCGTCTGCCTGATCCATTAACTGTTTTCTGCGATATGTTTGCTGCTGTATAGTCGTAAAAGACAAGTCGCTGTCTGTGTTAATGATCAATAGATCTTGCCATTTTGCGTCATTAAAACCAGTGCAGAACTCGAGGCAATAAAGTGCACAGTGTCACCTCTCATCTCCCCTGCCTGTTTCGTGTCTCTAACAGCCGCGAGTCTGAGTAACGTATTCATCATCGCATAAGACAGCGTGAATCAGATTCACAGCTCGTGCTTGTGTGTTACAGATTGAGAGACACGTCAACAGAAGACATCAAACAAAGAACGACCAAAAACAATCGCCAAATGCTTCAAGGCATCTGTGTTGTTTGTGGAACGAAAAAGAGCAAGTTAATCAAGAGCCAGAAATGAAAAGGCTTCTTGAACAAAGCAATCAACAGTCTTACATTTGAGATGTATTTGCCAGGCCACAATTTCACAGGACCAAGCACAAAGCTCGACAAACGTCTGAATCCTGATATGACTCCAAAAGCATGGTCAAAACCAATCAACAGAGTTGATGAAGCAGCGTATCACCATGACATTTGTTATGTGAAAAACAAAGGTACGAAAACTCGAAATGTGACAGAGAGATGGTGGAAGAACTTGACGGAATATACAATCCAACACATCGACAAAGATTGGAACGAGCAGTTGTTTCCAAAATCATCGGGACAAAGAAACGTTTTGGAATGGGGCTAAAAAAACGACAGAACTTGGACTGACCAGCTAGCCGACGAGCTTCATAAACCAGTTGTCAAGAAATTTCGAAAACAAAAAGTCTATGTGAATGGAATCAATAAAATCTGGGCTACTGACCTCGTAGACATGTAATCATTTTCAAGGTTCAACCGTGGTGTCATGACTGTGAATGATGTATTTTCAAAATAAGGCTGGATGCTTCCGTTGAAAGACAAAACTGGAAAATCTGTCTCGAAAGAGTTAAAATAAATTTTCAAACAGATAAAACCAGAAAATCTGTGGACAGACAAAGGGAAAAATTTTATAATAAACATGTGAAAGAGTTGGGTGTTGAGCTTCACTCTACTGAAAATGCTGACAAATCGTCTGTGGTTGAAAGCTGGAACAGAACAATGAAAGAAAAAATGCTCAAGTATTTCACAGCAAACAGCACAAACAAATATATTGACGTTCTTGACGACTTCGTTGACAAATGCAACAACACGAGGCAATCGTCAATCAAAATGACACCTGTTGAAGCAAGCAAAAAGACAAATGCTACAACTGTTTACAGAAACGTCTATCCAGGCTTTGAAAGACGTCCCATGAGAGCAAAATTCAAGATTGGTGACAAAGTGCGAATTCAAAAGAAGAAAGGGCTCTTTGAGAATGGCTTCACCCCAAACTGGACAGAAGAAGTGTTCACTGTTTTAAACGTTCAACGCACAAATCCGATTACTTATAAAATAACTGACTACAACGATGGAGAGATTCAAGGAACGTTTTACGAACAAGAGCTGCAGAAAACAACCCAAGAAGTTTTCAGAATCGAGAAGATTCTGAAGAAAGGTAAAACGAAATCGTTAGTGAAATGGAAGGGCTATCCTGAGAGTTTCAATTCTTGGGTTGACAACAAAGAACTAAAAAGACTATAAAATAAATGCCAAAGGAAAATGAGAAAAATCTTGGAACAAAAAGCTCAACAGTCTCTGCGTTTCTGAACGATAAACTCACACCAGCACAAGTTAAAGAGCTGCAAAAAATTATGAACATTGATCTTAAACTGTACAGAAAAGTTTTCATCTATCGTTGTTAATTTGGACTATGTCCAAAACATATCCAACAAATTTAACATTCAAGAAATGAGCTTCTTAAAAATCAAAGATCCATCAAAAGGTGACAAACTTGTCGCTGAATATCTCAAAGTCAAGAACAAAATTTAAAATTATTTTCGCTCAGAACGATTGGGTGAACAATCAGTGCATGAAGATTTTGGAAAAATCTGTAAACCAATTACAGAACAACAACAAAAGTCGTCGGAAGGTATGATTTCCAAACTTGAACCTCTTCAAGAAGCAATCGAAAATTCACCAGCGCTGCAAGCATTGCCCTGGGGATCACAGGCTGAAGCACTTCCTGAACCTTCTCTTCCAATTAATATAGGATCAATTATAGGAACGAATCTGATTAAATCATGTGGGAAGGAGTATGGTGATAAAACCTATGGGTTTAAAAACAAATACATATATTTTTTATTAGTAATTTAAGGGCAAAATTTGAAGGAGATAATTAACAAAGGAATACCAGGTCTTTTGGATTTCATTTCAATGGGAAAACCAAAAATGAAAAATACTATAAAAAGAGACAAAGGCAAATATTTGGAAATACTAAACGAAACAGGTGCACTGTATGAATTGGATAAAAATGGAAAACCAAAGATAAAAGGGTCTAGTAGCAAAAAATATAGAAATATCATAAAACCAATACGTGATGAAAAAAGTTTCAGACTAGAAGAACTTGAAACTCTTGGACAGGGTATCATCCTCCCATCCGAACCAAATGCATTGTGTGAACAGCTGGAATTGTTGATGGCTTTAAAACAGGCAGGAAACACAGGTGTGATAAATGAAATAGTCAACATTTGTGCCGAACACTTGAGGCAAAAAATTTTGCCTTGTGATGCTTATAAAAACTTAAAAGATTAGTTTACCAATCCGTTGCAAAAGCAAAATATAGACACGTGGCTTTCCCATACACTCCCCCGTTTCTTAACGTAGCTTACCAATGCGTTGAAGAAGCAATAGAAAATATAGCAAAAGAGTGGCTTGTCTAAAAAAATTCAGAAAAAAAGAATTGATAAAAAGCAAAAGCTGTTTCGTGTGCTGTTTGTTTAGTCAACATCCCCAAAGTAGTTTTTACAAGTTGTGGGCCTTGTGCATTATTTTGACTGTTCTGACAGATTGGATAAATGTCATATTTGTATGAAAACAATTTCTGGGAAGATGGAAATATTTTTAGGTTGAAGAAAAAATTTTTCCATAATACAAATGGCAACTGTCAAAAATATAACAAGACCAGCAATGGTTGAAGTGTTGAAAGCTGATACATGAGGTTTAACACACATGAATAAAAAACAAATGCTTGAAATAATCACAGAAAAACGATTCTTGGAGCAAGCAAGAAAATTGAGCAAAGAAAGAAAGGAAGTGAAGTCAAACTTGCTGACATTTCAACAGGTGAAGATTTTAACCCTGAACATTTTCACTCTGTTGAAAAATATTTTACCATTTAGGATTTTTGAGCAACTTGCGCTTACTCTGGAAAACAGAGCTGCCCTGAAAGTTTTTACTGTATTGAATATACTTTTTACATTCAGGATTTTTGAGCAACTTGCGCTTGCCCTGAAAGTTTTCACCATTCAGGATTTTTGAGCAAATTGCGCTTACCCTGAAACTTTTCACTGGATTGAATATACCTTGCACATTCAAGATTTTTGAGCAACTTTCACTTGCCCTGAACATTTTCACCCTGTTGAAATATTTTTTACCTCTCAGGATTTTTGAGCAACTTGCGCTTACTCTGAAAACAGAGTTTGCCCTGAAAGTTTTTACTGTATTGAATATACTTTTTACATTCAGGATTTTTGAGCAACATGTGCTTGTCCTGAAAAACAGAGCTGGCCTGAAATTTTTCAAGCCGGGGGGGGCGGCAGACCCCCACCTCGTACGCCTATGCAGACAACAGTAACAAATCTGCTCAAATACTATATATAACCAAAAGATATATTAAAAATATAACTTTTAAAGAGAACTTGAAAAACGCGCTGGTTTCAGAGGTGATGGGAGCAATTTTTCTACAAAGATTTTCGCTCAATGACTTTCCATAACAAAAGACAGCACACTACGCCCAAACAGTAGCATGAGCTTCAGGAGCTGTTGTAAGAATTGCAAATGAACAGGTTAAAACTGCATCATCTTCTGAAGACATATATTAAACTGAAGTACTAGTTTTAGGGTGGGATAGAACCGTTCATGTGATTTGTGCGTTGTGGAATGTGGTCTTCAAAAAACTCTACCAGCATAAAGCTGTGTTTGAACGTGAGAATAAGCCATGTTGCGGGTATGTGGACACCCAATTAGAAATATCTTTGCTGAATATTCCATACCGGCTCTGTGTCAAAATTCCGAATCACAGAAGTTCCATGACAATGAGATTACAAGAAAAATGTTGTGGGCCAAACGACACAGGCATTCCACACAACAGGATAGATTTACATGTAGCAGAAAACAGTCACATTTGTATATATAAGTATGGATTGATCAAATAAGACCTCATTTTTAGCACAAATCAAATGCAACCGCATGAGAACAGATTGAACAATTTTCTTTCAAATGGAGTGAAAGAGACTAGTTGCCATTTGAAACATAAACAAGCTAGAATTTTCAAACAAAAATATTCAGAACTTCACTACAAAACTGATACATCAAACCCTGGCAATAAAGCGCACCAAACTATTAAGTGGACGCACGCTATTGGCAACGTAAGAACAGCAGTTTAACACAAAATCATCATTACAATAATAGCTGGAGTAGCCAAAGATACGGTTGCAAAAAATGATGAATTTAAACAAAAGCGAAGCATTGAAGTATTCAAAAAATTCTAGGAATGCTGAATAACAAACATTCAAAGACTTGTGGATGACACTTTTGAGATGCAGTACTAAGAATGCAGGTAGTTGGGAAATAGGATTGCCAGATCACTTGGAAATTTTTCAAGGACATTTTCTGACCATTGAAACTTACTTCACACCTAGTATGAATACTTTTTTAGATATAGTGGTGTAGCACATTTCTTCAAACAAAATAGCTGAATAACAGTGGATACCTTTCACTACACAACTGTGTAGTTGATGGAACAAACCTACATGTCATTCTATAAATTACCTTGTTTAATCGATTCTTGAATGTTCAATGTAATCATTAGATCAGTAATGAACAATTTCACAACTGTTCAAGAACTTTCAAGGACGCCTGAAAATACTCAACTACAACTAAATGTTTTTCAAGGATCAAGGACAACCAGTTTTGATAACAAATCCAAGGAGTGTCCTTGGCGCTCAAAGACGTCTGGAAACCTAATTGGGAAATACATTTCAGAATGTTAATGCTACGGAAGAAATGCGAATAGACCACCAGAACCAAACATTTATACCTGAGGCTCTTTCGAATGCTGAAGCATTTTTAAAATTTCAACGCAAGACAACAGAAAGGTGCAAAAACCTATAAATAGCTGCGGAATAACTAATTTTGTTAATTGATATGGATTTTTATCAGCTGCGTTCAGCCACAAGAGTTGGGTTCATTGCTTCTGTTAACTGCTACATTTATCCTGGTATTTATTATTTAGGTACTTTTGCAGAAAAATCAATTTAGTCACTTTACTCAAAAACAAACCAGGCAAAAGCTTTTACAGTAGTGAAGGCAAAAACTAATAAAAGATCAAGACCTTCAAAAAGTTTGGAAACGTATTTCGGTCCTGTTTTCTGCGCTTCTGTACATATCAGAAGTCCACACCTCCAACGGGAACCCAAGGTAAGTTTCGATCACGCGATGCCATGTTGCCCAACAGCAAACTGCGCTGAGCATACGTGAAGCACTAGCCACCAAAGCACGAAACTATCTTAGGTGATGACCCAGTATGCAACGACGAAGCAGCATACGTGACAGTCATTTTCTAAACGAGTACAGGTTTGCAGCTTTTCCAAACAAGGCAGCAACTGTCGGCAGAACCGCATTTCTAACATTGAAACTTTATCGTGGTGCTCTTCAGTGCTTCGTTTCTCCATGGCCCCCACTTGATGGAAGGAATGGTTAGATCATATGCGTTGTTGAGGTGGACACTCGAGCAGTATTTTCCGTGCCACCAGGCGCCAAACTCTCGACCACAATAGAAAACCCATGACCTTTAAATATTGCATTAATTTTTAGAAAATAGCACGAGTATAACAAAATTTTCCCCAACTTGCGCAAAAACAGCTTGCAGGTAGGCATATCATTTCAAGCTTGGCGAATTGACCGCGAAGTCAACACGTCAGCCAACCCTTAAAAAGAAACAAGGAGAAAGGCAATCAGAAGGTTATGTTTATCGCAAAGAAATTAAGGAAAAACACACACACAGATGAAAAAAACTCAATATATACAACAGATCAAGTGCAGAACAAAAACGTCACAAACGAGCAGAGGCACGAGTAATGAATTAACTAGAAGCAAAGACGGGTTTGCTTGCTTTGAATGAAGCAAGTGCGTACATAATATCGGGAATCATTGAAAGTTATATTTGAAAGAGGAGCTGTTTATATAATTTCCTAAATGTATGGTAAGGTCTACTTAATAGGTCTCTCGGAATTTCATTCCATAGTTTGGAGCCTCTGCAAACAGAATGGCGTTGTTGTTTTACTGTTTTGTACAAAGGAATAATCAGTACCTTATTATCCAGTTGTCGTTTATGAAAATTATGATATTTCGATGTGTATTCATGTTCATTTGTAAATTCTTTTGGTTACATTTCATCACATATCTTAAACATGTATTGAGCAAGTTCGTATTTATATATGTTATCTATCCCTAGAATATGGGTAGAAAGATGCATATCTTTCATGGATATTTGTTCATTGGTGTGAATTTTACAGACAATGCGTATAGCTCGGTTATTTAATTTGACTAAAGAATCTAACAAGGCTTTATTCGCAGTGCCCCAAATAAGAATTGCGTAGTAAAGGTAACAATAAACAATCGAGAAATAAATTTTACGAAGCAGATCTACATTAACGTAAGGTTGCAACTTATGCAGTGCCGCACTACCACATGCAACCTTTTGATCCACAGGAGCAATGTGCAGTTCCCAATTTAGACGTGAGGCTATCACAAACCCTACGTATTTATATTTTCTACTTGTTCTATTGGGATACCACCGCAAGATAGGTTTATTGGGGAAGTTAGAAGGGGAAATTTTTTTAAAAAGTGCAAATTTAGTTTTTGTATAATTAATAGTTAATATATTTGCATTCATCCAATTTTGAATTTTTTCCAGTTTGAGGTTTAGTTTTAATTCTAGTTGTGCTGTATCGTTATGCGAAAATAACAGAGTAGTGTCATCAGCAAAGAAGTAAGACTTACATTTAGTTATTATTGGCAAATCATTAATGAAGATTAGAAACAGCATTGGTCCGCTTGTGTACCTTGAGGGACACCACATTTTACAGTATTTAGGTTGGACTTTTGTTGGTTCACAATGACCAATTGCTTTCTGTTGAACAGGTAGCTTCTGAGAAGGTCGTTGGCAACACCTCGTATGCCATAATGATATAACTTATTTAACAAAATTTGATGATCTACAGTGTCAAACGCCTTT
>Ga0210059_1008579_pt1 | contig 16089 bp, 9 predicted proteins | sample Ectturendosymbi2_FD_188042 | JGI IMG/M metagenome (GOLD analysis project Ga0210059, IMG submission 188042) | Ecteinascidia turbinata endosymbiont from Florida, USA - Sample 2 (SPAdes) (version 2) | ecosystem: Host-associated > Tunicates > Ascidians > Unclassified | place: Key West, Florida...
AATCGTTTTTGGTTGCAAACCCTGTCTTGGAAGATTTTCATATGTTTACAATTGTGGGTAAATCTTCTGAAATGTTTCGACTGTGCATGTTTCATGTCAAAAAAGGAGCAATGCGTAGGCTAAGCTATGGCCGAGCAAGAGCATACTTCACAATAATTCTTACTGACTATTGTGCCAGTTATATGACCAATAAGGCTCGTCGTTGCTAAATTTGTGACAACAGCGCATGGAGCACCACCAGTATTGAGCAACACTTACTTTGATTCTGTGTTGAATCCCTTGTTCTATTTCGACATAGGCAGGCTACTTTACGTGACTGAAAAGTGTAAAATATTATTGAAAAAACATTTTTCCATGTGTCTACGTTTTTCATTTATGTTGCATGTAACACTTCAAGCTTCGACCAGAATACAGTTTTGATCTTCACCCGACTGTGAACAAAGGCTACTGGCCAAATGTTTTATTTTTTACCTTTTGGTGTTTTTGGTTTTGGTACCTATTGCGTATTTCTGGCTGCAATTACGTATTGCCTTTGAAATAGTAAAGTGCATTCGACATCCAACAAGTTAGAATTTTAGGTTTTGCGGAGCTTCAGAGTTATTGCTAACTTATTCAAATACGTGACCGCGCTCCCAAAACGTTTCAATATACCTCAGTGATAGCGATGAAAAGTTTTTTGTATCTTGAACTGGGGTTCTGACGGCGTTAGTATTATTTAGAGACCTTAGCAAGCCTTTACCAGCACGGAATCATATACTTTTGTGAGTGAAATATTGTGCAGTATAAGTCTGTAGTAGGTAAATGAATAGGCTACTTCGAATTCAACCCTGATTCAGCTCAGTTTTCTGTGGAAGATTTAGGTGGCATTCGTGTCATATTTTTGTGAAGTTACCTTGTATCCCACAATCTTAATTTTTTTGGAACAATTATGAATGTTACTGATCGCTTTGTAATAGAAACTTTACTGCGTAATTTGCTGGATGTTAGTCTAGAAGGCAGGCAGCCAAGCGCACGAGTAATGCACGCATGGATGTAGTCGATGCGAGAGCGAAAACTCTCGCGCGTGCGATGGCGGTGTCGCGACCTAGTTCGCGCGGACGTCGTGCTGTGTTAATCCGAATTAATCCTGACTGACGTTTTAGAGTCCGCCAGCTTCGAAAAATAGTCCGGTTTCAGCTAACAACTGAACTCGGAAATTAACCGCAATCTAAAGTGTTAATGACGTTGTCATTAGGGTGGCTTGAGGTGGTCGTCCTAGGATAGCCGTTTTCAGTCAGGTCTGCTGACTCGATAATTGGTTTTTATTGGCTGTAATCTTTTTTGCATTTGTCCTGCTGTTTCAGGCTTGAGGATATTTCAGCAAGTTTGTTTTCTGTTCAGCAATGAGTTGTTACAGGCAAACTTGCCTGTAACACAGGACAGCATTTAAAACAACAAACTGGCTTAAACTATATCTCACAAATTTTGAAATGACTCACTTAAAATTCAATCTAACAAGTCAATTTCATAAAACAACAATTTTGAACATCGTGTTCAAGAACAAAAAAGCTAACTGACTAGGTATCGTCCAATGAGCAGTCAATGCAGGCTCACGTTAACTGTAGGCATGAAGACAGCAGGGCCTAGTGTAGACCACAGACCACATTAAAACAGCTAGCCTGCGCTAGCTAGTCTAGACTACAGATCACAGTAGGCCTACTCTAGCTAACCCTAGTCCAGGTATGTAGCAACCAACTGCCATAATGTATACCGAAAGAGCCCTATCTTGCTACACCAGCAAGAGACTTATGCTGAAAATCTTGTCATGTTGAATCAATATGGCATGCGACCACACTACGGTACTGAGATTTCACCACAGACAGACTTGGAGTCATGGCACAGAAGGCTGAAAAAATGCTTCCGAAAATATTAAATAAATGGTTGTGCGATGTGCATTGCACATGTGCAACCCTTTCCAAGAGCTTGAATCCTCGAAATATCGAGAAAACCGTTTCGGATATCCTTCTCCGTATCCGGGTCCCGTTTGAAAGTTGACAGTTTTGATAGTTTTTGCCATTTTTGATATCCGTATCCGGTTGCAAATTCACTCTCCTGCCGGATATCCAACCGGCACACCGGATTGTAATAATCTCTGACGTGTTAACAATACGAGTATGCCCAAGCGGTGCGAGATCGTTAAAAGTTTGGGAAGGGAACCCCTGGTTTAAAGTTTTAAACACAATTGATTTACCAAAATACCCGGATGTACCACACGCTGTAGCGAAATACATCATAAATGTTGCGCCCAATAGGCATGCAGCTTATTTGAGCTTGAGAAGCCATCCATAACGTTCGTGGTTGTGGAGGCGAGGTGGCATGTTTTCGCCGTATTTTTTGTAATATGGTACCGCGGATTGACTTGTTTTACTTCATTTAAAATCGAAGATTGAAAGAGTTACTGTAACAATGTATTGATGGTGAAGATATGGAAACTTTTTGTGTTAGATGAACAACTACAGTAGTAAGTAGGGGGTGTCTTGTGTACACTACTAGAAACTTCTAGTAGAAGTTACCGTACTTGGTTGGTCAAGCTGAGAATTAATTTGTGTGACAGTGAGTGAGTAGGACATTGTATTGTGTTGTGTTGTTAGCTCTGGGGATGTAACTAAAAGGGCCACTAATAGCATTGTCGTGTACTGTACATACCTGTAAGTTTAAGTAATGCCTTAAAGAACGATTTTGTTTTGCTTTTTGATTTTTCAAATTTCTGGAAAGAATATTTTGAGCACTGCGTGTAGCGGCGATGGAGTGTTTCAAGCACAAATTTTAACAGAGATGAAAGTACTAGCGTATCTTTAGTTGGGATTCTGTTCATTGGAAATGCTGTCTGTCTGTCTTGTCTAGTTTAGTTAGTGTAGTGTCTGCATTTTAGAATCGTCCTGTTTGTATGGTGTATATTTTGCACCATTAAATTTTTGGCAGTGTCTAGCCGTACAGCACCTTATGTGCACTGTGCACTTGAGTTTCTGCTCAGCGCTGCACTCCAGTGTACACCGATAAGTGAGCCTGCATTTTTCTGCAATGATGTGCATCGCGGCAAAGATGCTCCTTCACAACTCTCACTGCTCAACAACACGCTTCAGCACAAAGATGCTCTTCTCAATGACAACCGTGTCGCACCACTGCTTCCACCAATCACAGTGCGCCCTGATGAAAGTGCCGTACGGCTAGCCCCAGAAGCTAGCCATACGGTGCCGTACGGCTAGACATTTCCTAAATTTTTTGGACCCGTTTCTTGGTTGGTGCTGACAAGTGCTCCATCTGATCTACTCAGTATCACTCAGTGCTGCTCTCCATGTTTCATTGTGCTCTGATACTGATAGGTCCTTGTGGATTGATTGTTGGCACTAGCTAGCAAGATGCTGAAATTTTGGTACTGTAGACGTAGTGACTATTCATCCGCCTAACATGATGTAGTTCGAATAGAACGTTAAGTTTGTCACTCAAGCAGCAACGACATCATTCATAGCGTAGGAGATGCGTTTCAGGTCTGCTGTGCCAAAGTTTTTCAGTTGGGCTGTCATCATCTAGGTACGCACCATTAATCATTACGTAATGCGTGACTAAGAACACCACGTTTTTCACTTGCAAAGTGTAAACTTGCACTTTGGAAAGTTGTACGTCGGGAGCTCTAGCTGCTGTTTGGTCGTTGGCACGTAGAAACCCGATTTTGGTTCAGGTATTTTCAGAAAGAGTTTCTCTATGAGACTTTAATTTTATTCCAACTTTTGTGGGTTTTTTTCAATTTTGTTAATGATTTGAATGCAATTTTTTGATAAAGCATGCCTTTTTCTGCCTACATACCAAATTTCATGAAAAAATTCATTTGGCTTGTGGTCTAATTGATGAAGATGCAAAAACATGTGCTAGTCTGTCCAGGTAGCCCACCAGAATCGTGCACGACAAAATGGTGGCCGCCGATGTGAGAGTTTTGTTAGGTAGCTGATAGCTATGCTATGAAGAGAAATGTCAGTGATTCGCAGACAGCTATCAAATGTTAGTTATGGATTGCAAATGAAATAAATTATTGTTACAGTGTTGTGTGTAAAGTAAATTTTATTTATTTACGATTTTGAAACTGTGTCTATGTTAATGTTGGCAGGGCAATGTAGCTAGCTTATTGGCTGAGTAAGGCCATGTATAGAGCAGAGGCATTTAATGATTTAAATAGCAGTAGCACTCACATTAGCATATGGACCTGGTTGACTAATTTTGCCAGCACAGTGGCTAAGTACCCTCAGTCAGACCAAATGAAAGTATTTGTCTGACAACTCACAGAATACTTCCAATCTCTGTGACTCATTCAAATGCTTCGCTTTACCTGACATCATATGTGAATAGTATAATATAAATAAACACTATGTGCCTTGCTAAAAAGATTAGTTAGCTTTTGTCAATGCAACAACCAGTCTCAAAACTTTAGCCCTAATGTTCAGCAACATGGTTGCCAACCTGTTTTCACCAAAAAAAGCTAAACCTTGTCCCAGAAAAAGTCAAATACAGACGAAATTGGCTGAGTGCATACCGGTTAAACGCATAAACCGCTTTATCGCATAGGATTGTAGAATCCCAAACCAAAGCCATTCACACATGAAGAAAATGATCTGGTTAATCGCATACCGGTTATTTGCATAGAAATGTACCATGCATTTGTAAACTTACAAGGCTTAATCGCATGGTCAACTTTAAAAGAGTCCAAAGCGCACTGCTCAGATAGTGTGAAAACCTGCGGTGCCATTAATCCGATTCAGCAACTGTTGCCAAAACGACTCCCTTCACCAACATGCCACAATCAACACCGCGTGTTCAACTTCCAGGCTTCAGCACATTGTATGCAGGGCTGTCTGGTTGTGTCGCGTCCCTGCAGGTGCAAAGCTTTGTCTCGAAAGCAGCACTTTTGAAGTTTATTTTATGGCATTGGATAAGGACCTGACGCATGCAACTATGCTTAACTCCTCTGCACAAAATGTGTTAAATTTTTTACAGAACAGATGGCAACAGTGCTACTGTACACCAACTTGGAATTTTAGTTCCATTTGGCACTGCGAACAGTACACTTCACAGTTTAAAATGCGAAATTATGCCATGTCTAGCAGAAAAGTAACAGTCGTCAAATGGGGAATTATGCCGTGTTTAGCAGTTCAAAACGCGGAATTATGCCGATGCCGTGGACAATGTACTGTTTCAACTTCGTTTTGACTTAACTCTCTATTTTTTCACATCAATAAGATTCATTTGGTGAATGTCCCAACCGAATGATGCATAACAAACACCATTGGGATTATAAAAGCTTCATGATGCCACAGGCTAACAAATCAGTTAAGTTTTTACGTACAGCGCCCAGCTGTATCAGGACCAAGAAATTTTAGAACTTTCAGAAGCATTTCTATATCCCGCAGTTCTACAAATCTTCGTACACGACAGCTGTGAGACATAAAACATGTTCACAACTACATTGCACAGTCAAAGCAAACAGAAAAATGGCCGCGAGTGCAGGAAATCTTCCACGATTGATACAGGCGATTATGACGTCACACACGCAGTGCACACGTTTAAGACAACCTGCAACGTGAGGGCCCGCAACAACTTTGAATTTATGTTTCAACTGATGACCGCTGGTTTGCTAAGCACTGAAGGGTTTCAGAATTTAAAATACTGTATTAGAAGCAAAGGATTTTTAGAACATCTAGAAATACTTTTGTATCCCACTGTTCTAGAAATCTCCACATTCGGTGTCAAGCTATAACATACCAATGGTGTCAGATAGCAAACATGTGGACAGAAGTCGAGCAGGGCGGTAGACTTGCGGATATTTGTTTGATACGGATAATCGCATATTCCGGTTAAACGCATAAAAAAGCTTGGCAAATTGGCTATGCGATTAACCGGATTCGTCTGTACCAGTTTTAAGGCATATTCACATAAAACATGCATAATGAAACACAAAATAGATATTAAAACTCGTCAGAAACATCAATATAATTATAATACAATTCCAATCTTTGGAAGCATTTTTTTTCCCCAGTAATTACACTGTTTAACATTTGTTTCTTATAAATTACATCAGTGATTTTTAGGGCAACAGCAAAATCTTTACAATCTGACTGCATATTCATTACAAATCTCTCAGCAAAATCTGACTGAGAGATTTGTAATGAATATGCAGCTCAGACAATGTTTTGCCAGAGTTTTTGACAATGTTTTAAGCCTTTTCGAATGAAAAAAAGCCGCATATTGTCTGGCTTTTTATTTCCAAAAATAGCTGAAGGTGTTGAAAAAAAGCCAGAATTTCAAGTTCTGGCTTCAAAAAAGCCAAATTGACAACCCCGATCATCAAGTCAGCGTCTTCATTTTTGCTGGTACATATACAGTAAACCTCGGTTGACATTTGAACACTTTGGCGTCCGCTAGGATTTGGGGATTTTCGAAGAAAAAACGCCTAAACGCACGTGGCTTTGCGCGGGAATTTCTCTGGTCCGGTATGCTCTACAGGCCCAGTAAAAGTCTCAAAAGATGCGGCAAGTCTTCAAGTTTGCACTCGAAAAAAAAATTTTTTGCTTGGGGGATGGGGTGCGGGTTTTTTGTGAGTGACGTCATATGTGGAGGACTTTTAGGCCACCTTGGCCCATTTTGCCTGGCCCTGGGCGTCAAGCGTTAGGTGGTAGTATTTCGCTGAGGTTTTTACTGGAAACTAGGCTACAATCCGAGTCTTTTGATACTTTGGATGACCTGCTGGGGTTTCGGGTTCAAAAGTTGTGATGTAAATTAGTAAAAATATTTGACTAATTAGATAATTAATTTGTTGATGTTAGATCATAACTTTTGAACCAGAAACTCTAGAAAGTTGATCAAAGGCTCAAAAGACTCGGACTTGAGCCTAGTTTCTAATGAAAACTTCAGCGAAACACTTTGGCCTAGCAGTTGGGCCCTAGGCCAGTCAACATGACCCTAAAACTACTTCACTTATGACGTCAGTCACAAAAAATTCGCACTCCCCAACCAAAAAAATTTTTTCCAAGTGCAGTTTACTAGACTGGCTGATCTGTTAGAGCCCATGAACAGGTCTCTAGCGCAATCGGCGGTGGAGCTAGGGCGTTGGTAAGGCAACCGAAAACTGCTGTTTTTAGGCCGAAATCGAAGTATGAATACATCGTAGACCGGCTCTCAAAGTGTTAAAGAGGTTAAAATTAGCAGAGCACTGTATTCAATTGCCAAAAATTAAAATTTTTCGAAAACAGCAGTAACTTTTTAGGGCTATGATAATGTTTGTTAACAGTTACTGTACTACATAAATCTTGTGAAATTTTGATTATGGATATATTTCACAAATCAACCTTTCAGACTCTTTTGCAACTCAGTAGGTTTTCAATTTGAAAAGTCACTCCAAGTCTTAAAGAATCAAGTTTGGAATTTTGATGTAATGTAACATTAAATAACTGCATGTCCTAAAAAAAGCAAACTACAGCACTTGCATTAGTTACTGCAACTGAAGTACTGGTATTGGTATGAAATAAAATACCACAACTGATTTGTCAATACTCGTAGTTCTGTATCAACAGTTTAAGATTGTCATGCAGAGAGCACAATTTTTCTGCATTTTCACTAATTAGCCTGCAGTAAGTTAGCTGGTCATCTACAACCTAGCCTGAACACAAGCAACATTAGGCTATAACCGATTACTGCCCATCCGCCAGAAGTAAATTCTATAAGAACAAGTCGCCATGACAATAGCTAAGGTGCGCATTACGCATCCGATGATTGTGCAATAATGCCCAGTAGTTCTGATCCAATCACAAACACTGCGCTTTCAACATGCGTTGTTGCAAACACTGCTTTTGCCGATCGTGTTTAACAAACGGACAACAACAATTGTGATGCAACAGTGAAAACTGACTACTGCGCTGCTATCGGACCAAACGACAAATCATCACTTAATTATTTGTGAAATGTTGGAGTAGCGCTTCCGTAACTTGTGTGCCATATCCACAAACCAGCACGTTGCAACAGCTTGGATTGTGAGATCACAATTTCATTATCATGCATCGTGGAAAATGTCGAACAAGTTAATCCACGAACACGATATTTTAGCTTGCGTACAGTATAAACCAGTGCGCTAGGCCTAACACATCAAGTTAAGAAAAGTAGAATCCTTTTAAGATGTTACGCATAACTGCTTCACAGCTACTGTTGTCGTCACTAGTGAGTAGCGATTGCATTTGTAATCATATTCATACCAACATAAATGTTGCTTGACATAATGCAATTCATTTTTCATTCAAACTCTTAAAAATTAATCTGTGCTAAACTGGGCATCGATTGGATTTCTGCACCTTTAAGTTAAGTCAAACGTTTAGTGCTGCGAAAACTTCCGGAAGTACAACGGGAGTTTATTTGTACACAACACCTGCACGCGGTAGCTTCAAGCATTGCAAAACTTCCCGATGGTGCTTTTGTTTCGGCTGCGATGGCCGATGCATGCTCCATGGTTAATCTTGTCTGCTTGTTTATGAAACCGCACCTGCTAGCTTTGCTGTAAGATAATTGTCTTGACTTGCTTCGTTGTGCTTTCTTGCGCAAGTTGTCTGGATGTATGAGGAATAAAACAGCATTTTGTCAACACCTACAGAGGCCGATTCGGCTGTTTTGGTCGATACCGATATATCTGTAAAACCCAAATATTGGCCAGGCCGATATATCGGTCAATCTCTAGTTCTAGTCTGCCCTCAAAAAAATTTATGGTTGGGGTTGCAGATCTTTTGTGAGTGACATCATAAGTGAAGTAGTTTTTGCACCAGTTTGGCTCATGTTACCTGGCCTTGGGCCTAGCCGCTAGACCAAACTATTTCGCTGAAGTTTTCATTGGAAACTAGGCTTGGGTCCAAGTCTTTTGAGCCTTTGATCGACTTCCTAACATTTCTGGTTCAAAAGTTATGATTTAAAATAAACAAATTAATTAATTATCTAGTTATGGGATTAATCAAATATTTTGCTTTCTTTAGATCAGCTCTCTTCACCCGGATTGCGCAGTGCACCCTAGGGTGCACCAAAATATGCATGGGGTACACCACCAAGAAAGGGTTCACAAAGGTGCGTCAAGAAACTTGTCACACTAAACGGATAATTTTTACAAAAACTTTCTGTTCGCTAAAATAAACCAATGACTTTCAGGATTTAACTGAGACTTTGCACAATCTAAACTGTGGTGCATAAGCATCACACCATACCAAGCTAATTGTAATTAGATGATTATTTGCGATTCATAAGCAACAGGCAATGAGCCATTATCAATTGAATTATGTAGCTGAGTCAATGAATTAGGGGACTTGCTTATTTAGACCTGGGTACTTACAGTCAAGGGCGGAATTAGATGGGTGACACGGGGGAAGTGTCAGTATATAGGGTGCATGAGTTTGTCAAAATATTTTTAAGGGTGCACCGTAACAAAAAAGGCTGAAAAGCACTGCTTCAGATCATAACTTTTGAACCCAAAACCCTGAAGTATCAACATAAAAACTTCAGCAAAATACTAGCATCTAGCAGTTTGGGGCCAGGTGAAGTGAGCCAAGGTGACCTAAAAGTCCTCCACTTATGACATCACTCACAAAAAATCTGCATCGCCCAACCGAAAAAAATTTTTCCTTGCAAACTACAAGACTTGTTGGAGTCTTTTGAGCCTCTGAACAGGTCTCTACTGCTTTTGGCACCAGAGTTGTGCTCACGCAAAGCCACATGCAATCGTTTTTGTTTGGCGTGAAATGTTTGAATCTTACCAGACGTGATGGAGTTAATGGGCTTGGTTCAGCTATTTAATACTATCTTTAAATAAAATTCCTTTGAATTTACTACTTTGTGCTTGCATTATCAGGCTTACGGGGCATGAACAGCGTGTCAAGAGTGAAAAGGGGGTGGTGGAATAAAAAAAGTTTGAGAAACACTGGTTTGGATCATCAGAATCATATGAAACAGACATGACACTGGTTTTATACTTCCTACCAAATCAAGAGACCTGAAAGTGAAAAATATGAAAACAAGGTACTTTTCTGGCCATGCAGTAATTGGAACTTCAGACAGGTTCTTAGATAAAAACACTGGATCTTCGCATTGGTGCTTTCAGATTTTGTTACTTTTCACCCTATTTTTAGAAACAAATGTCATAATTGAAGACATGACGTGCTAGTATTTCTTGTAATTAATGCTGTTGTGTTGATGTGCTATCACGTTTTTGCCATGTGTGTTCTATGTTTATTTTATGGTGAAAATGCAACGAAGTACACCTAATGTTTTTTTGCTAAGTAAAATAACAAGAGAACTATGAAGAGCAACACAGACTTGACTTATTGTGAAAGCGTCTGCTAATCTTTGTTTTGTTTTGTCGAGCTGTAATTTGGTCAACAAATTCAACTGCAGGTTCCGTGCACTTGATCTTGAAGGAATTTTTTATTTTAATGCAGATTTGGCTTTACATTCTTCAGTCACCAGACGTTAAAGTGGTGTAAGCTTCACACATATATAGTTTTGCATTTAAATTGATGTCAAAACTAGTTGTGTGTGAAATTGCATTTAGCTAGAGCAAGAAATCATGTAGACACTAGTATCTAGTGTAAAAAGAAAAGCTAGTCTTAATCTTGGCTTCAAGAGATTCTGGTTGAAATTTTACCAAAACCAAAAATATCTAAATAAAAGTGACATTTATGTTGTTTGATTCTGATTTGCCGCATTTTCCTGATACTTATTTCTATACCCTCCTAGTTAACAATTAATTTTTATATCAGGTTGTTTTGTAGTAGCTTAAAAGCATCCTGTATTAAAAATTGAAAAATGAGTGACAAAATGGATCTTTCCCTTGATGATATAATAAAAATTAACAAGAAAACAAACCCCAAGGGCAGAGGAGGAAGAGGTGGACGACGAAGCTTTGGTGGTGTTGGCCAAGCTCGTAACAGACGAGGTAGTGTACAAGATGAAGTTGCCCGTCATCGTCAAGTAAAAACGAAGATCATCAAACACCAGAGGACATTGTGAACTGTCTCTGAAATTTTGGGCATTTGGAAAAGCTTTTCAATATCGAAGCCATGGCTTATGAGTCAGGCATCTTATTAATCCATTCAGTGTTTTCTGCATTTTGTCCATTCAGTTGTCTGATACTCGTTGAAAAGCTTTGCCTTATAGCATTGATACCCAATCATAGCACTCTGCTCTGGATCGTTTGTTTCGGAAATTTTGGCGTAATGTTTGGAGATTGTATAACCAAATTGTCCACTTCAAATAGTTCAGTATTTTTGCATCTTTCACGAACATGGCAGCAAAATTTTCCCGATCCTGGTGTAACCCAGCGACTACTGCTGGGGTTTATCCCCTTCATTGGAATGTCTTCTGCTAGGTGGAGGCCGGGGTCGCGGCAGAGGAAGAAGCAGATCTGCGTCTGCACCTTATTCTCGTTCTACAAATGTACCAAATGATAGGTGGGATCACGACATGTACAACGACAAGCAGCCAGGTGGAAGAAAAAGTTTCGGAAATGATTCAAGGTAGTAAGGGTGGTAGCACCTCAAGGTACCGGTGCATCTTTACTTGTTTCTGACAAAGTAAGGTAACTGTTGTTTTTCCTTCGCAGACAAAGTGGGAAACTGATCGTGACGAACTTAGACTTCGGTGTATCGGACAGCGACATAACTGAATTATTTTCAGAATTCGGAGCCCTGCGCAATTCTTCAGTACATTATGACAGGTCTGGTCGGTCATTGGGATCTGCAGATGTACACTTCGAGAGAAGAAGCGATGCCCTGAAGGTGCGCTGGTTCTCGGAAAATGATTGCTGATCAGTTGAGAGTGAGTGTTGCTATGATGCGTGTTATCTTCAGGCTTTGCGACAGTACAACGGTGTGCCCCTTGATGGAAGAGTGATGCACATACGGTTTGCTGATGGAAGCGACTCGTCACAATCGCAAGATCTTAATGGAAGAATAGGGCAGAGGAAACCAGGTGGACGTGGACAATGTACGTTAAGTCTTGTTCGGGAAGTCATTGGTATAAGTTAAATTGTTTTGTTTATGCCACTTTAAATACTCCACAGTCAGGGGAAGAGGCAAGGGTCGTGGAAGAGGACGCGGTCGTGGAGGAAACCGCCGACAGGAAAAGGAAATCTCTGCCGAAGAGTTAGACAAGCAGCTGGATGATTATATCTCAAAGATGGAGGAGTGAAGCCATCAGACTGAAGCACAAACTGATCTATTCTCAAACAAAGTTACACCGTGTAACGACACGTCATGCATTCTTTCCGGATTCGTGTAGCGTCGTTGATGGATTGCGTTTCACATGGACAAGCCGTGATACCATTTACACTAGAAATGTGAAGCTGCTCGTCTTTTTTATTTCCAGTACACCGCTTTTACTTCGTTCAACTGTTATCGTGGCTGCAGCAAAGACAGAATTCACTAACCTGCCACTATCACCACATTTTGTACTGTGCGTGGTTGATAGACAAAAATTTTTGTTGCAGTACATAAGGCTAATTTCTGGGTATCGCGTTACTTCGTTAAGCAAAACAGTTCGAAGTAGTTTTTCCTCTGGATTTGCCTCACAACGGTATCTCCATGAAATGTGGTGCTTACATTACATCTAAACGCTCAATGGGATTTGCAGGATCCAATTCATGGGCAAGCAAGCTAGAAAATCAATCAGCTGTTGTCATTTTGCAAGTCAGCAGGAGCACAGTGGTGCATGTCATTTGCTTGCAACACAATCTCAGGCGTTGTCATGCCAAAATATGGCATGAAGCAGATGGGTCGACCCTGGGCCACATGTCTTGTAGTAGAATCTGCCGGTGCACTGGGTTTTGGATCGCCGGTGTTAGGTATTTTTCTACGGCTTTAAAATTCTGCCTGGCTACATATTTACCACTGCGGTCGGTTATGGTTTCTAAATAAAACGCAATCTTGGGCGTAACGGTGCAAGAGAAATGTCATCCGTGTGAGAGTTGGGAGTAGTCATTGAATATAGTGTCAAGAAATACTTCATATTTCTAAAATGTAAGCCAGCTGTCAAGGGTTTACAAGCAAGACTGCAGTTGGGCATAATATAATACTGGATGACAGTTCTGCATAATTCTAATGCCTGATGTAGTTTGCTGCTGAACGGGTTACTGCTTCAAGTCTGAGAAGACTGCATACGGAAATTTTGTTTGCGTTAAGGAACCGACCAGTATCGTTTCACTGATGTGTCGGTTCATTACGCCTATTGCAACCTCTCCGGTTGCGTTGATTGTGTGATTCACCACGAACGGGATGTGCGCGAAGAACAAAAATATATGCGTGGCACGAACAAGCAATAATAGAGTGATCTCTATTGTTGCTTGCTGCCACGGTGCGAAGGTTTGCGCACATGCCGCCGGGGATTTCCGGTCGCAACACGCCTCATTCAGTAATCCAAGTCGGATAACATTTCATCGGGAAGGTTAAAAGTTTTACTTGTCAGTGATTCCACACAGTTCTGAGGATGTGATAGTACGCAAGCAATGCCGTTGCATACATGTACGGTGTAGTCACTTCGGATGAAATTTGGGGTCTTTCGCCTCACGCTGCCTGCATGCATGTAAACTTGCTAAGCAAGCCTTTACGGGTTTGATGTGAAATAAATTATCTGCTACACGCAGCATATTTCAATATGGTCGACGGAGCGAGCGGTAAATCAACAACGGTCACTGATACTGTTTTGGACCTTTGAAAGGGAGACAGTGTTAATGCGTGAAAACTGCTCGGAAGAACGTTCTGCCCTTAAAGTAGTTTTCTAGTAAGTGCAAGTCGGACCACTGGCAATTTGCAGAGTTAAGGAACTATCGGCGAATAACAAAAGCCTATTTTGATCATACATTTATTTCGCACGTATTCTTAACCGAAAGGAGTTTTGGTTCCTGTTGTGCACAAGAACGCGAGATACCGCGTGTAACTTCCACCTTGCGTTTAACTGTTTCCGTGGCAGTTCCTGGAAAATTTCTTAACCAATGTTACGTATGTGATGAGATGGGTGGTACTTCCGCTTGCAAAACCAGTAAATTCTGTTTAAAACATGCTTTGCATACGAAATCAGCAATGAAATTTTTTTAATGACTCAACAAATCACCGCAAATGTGCTTAAACATCACAGACTGCAAAATTTTGAATTGGACGCTGTTGATGCATATCCCATTTTCCAAACGCGCTATAAAAATTGACCCAAATGTGCGTCTCAAACATCTCACTGGAGCTGCTTAAATTGTATCTTGGCACACTGGACTGCGCCATTGGCAAATCATTCCAGAGTGACAAACAATTGGGAGTGTTGCCACGTGATTGACCAACTTAGCGATTACCGAATACGCGAAGCATAGCGCACTGAGAGTTCTTGTTAGACCACGTTGATGTGCCAAGCAGTGCTGCATCCAACATACGGTCCGACATACGCCTCGGTCGGAAATGTAGATGGCATGAACCGTTTGTTGCTATTCGCAGGATAAACTTTGTTCAGTGACTGCTGTTGGATGTGCGCAGAAAGAATATGGTTAGGAGTCGTAACAAAGAGTGAAAGTGACATTTTGGTGTTCAATTGAGCGTACGCCGTCAGCATCCGTTAGCGGTTTCACTTCACTATTGTGACTCTGTCAGTGAGTTGTTTCCAAGATTGTAAACTTCTCGGGCTGCTGTTAATAAATTTTTTCTAAGATCGTTAACTTTCGTATATGCAGGATCCAGGCGCATAGCCCAAATTTTTAATAGGAAGGGCGAACAACCGAGTCTCAACATTTGACTTTTAATACCCTTTGTTTTTAAAGCATCATCCATAAAACGTTCCTTTGTCTGGCGTTTTTTTCCTGAACAATTGTGTTCAAGTAAATGCCGGCAAAAGAAAGACTGGATTTGATTGAATTGACAAGTTTTTGAAGTTCTGTTAGTGCGCTTCCAAGCTTCTACTTAGTGTCAATGCGACCACCATTTGCTCGTAGAACATTCCTGCAGAAAAACTCGATGATGCATTAGCACTATCTGCAATATGCTTTTTGCAGCCAACATTCCAATTGAGCAAGTCGTGGCTGTCATTGCAATTACGCTTTTCATATTAACATGCTTCTGATTTACACCAACACACGTTCGACCGAAGCCGAGTAGCGACTGCTCTAAGACAGCGTAGCAGGCCTGTAACTAGGGGACATTCCCCCCTGGCAAAATGTGTTGGACATAGTTTAAAAAATTCGGGTCCCGCTCAGAAAACACTTCGCCTCCCCAGGTATCGCAAGCTGGTTACGGGCCTGGAGCGTGGTCCAACTTCCTTTGATCTACGGGCCGTGGTAACTTGCGGGCCATTTCCCACAGACACCAGAATCGTAAAATCTGAAACTAAGAAAGAGAAGAAAAGTGAGACTATCGTGAAAATTACTACACAACAGCAAAAAGCAAGTTTAGTACAAATGGCTGACAGCAGGGCACCTGGCGAAACAACAACCTCTGTTTTTTCGTTACCCCAGTATTCGTTGTATTGAAGAAAAATCTTGCGCGAAGAACTCGGAACCGTCAAATAATATCTATCGATCAGTTGGATGTCTCTGGTCGAGGCTTCTCTGACACTCGTTCCTATATCGACACCTTGTTGATGGTGGCAATTCAGAGACTATCGTCCATTGTTTCGTCTGCCATTCGATTCATATTTTTAGATTTGACTTGGTTCACAGCAGGCGCGTAGCCAGGGGGAGTAATTGCCCCCTCCAATTCCGAAAGTTGCACCAAAAAATTTCAGGATAATCAAGCTTTTGATGTGCAAGCCAAAGAAATACTTCAGTGCAAATCGGAGGTGAAAGTAAGCCGGAACGTCGTTCCGGTAAAAGAATTATTGCCGGTACGGCGTTCCGGTTAGAATTTCTAGTAGGTTGGTATTATGACGCTGACGCAACAATGGCGGTACTTGAACTTTACTAGAAACAGCTTTTACATCTTATTTCCTGAGCAAGGTATCATATGAGTTCAAGGCAAATCATTTCTAGCCGCCTCTACGTTCGTTTCAAAGGAACTTGTTTACTCCCTA
>Ga0210059_1008582_pt1 | contig 16086 bp, 12 predicted proteins | sample Ectturendosymbi2_FD_188042 | JGI IMG/M metagenome (GOLD analysis project Ga0210059, IMG submission 188042) | Ecteinascidia turbinata endosymbiont from Florida, USA - Sample 2 (SPAdes) (version 2) | ecosystem: Host-associated > Tunicates > Ascidians > Unclassified | place: Key West, Florida...
GATTGTTGTCAAAAAATGTAGGCTACTATGCCTAGCCCAGGTAGTCTTCTCTTATTTTGTACTGCATAGCAGCAAGATACCTTTGGTGCTTACGACCAAAGTTACACATTTACGCAGCTTGCTGTTCAGACAGCCAGATGGAGTTAATTGTGTAGTTAGAAGAGTCTATTTTGGGGGTTGTCCCAAAACAGAGTAGTGCAGTTAGTGGGTTATGGATATTAGTTAGCCGTTGCGTCCACGAAGGCCTTAGTCTATATTTGTTAACATTTATGGTCGATTTGAGATAAGAAATGTTATTAATCCAAACATGTGCCACGCCGTCCCGTCGCCACGGGGGGTGTTGCGGGCTTAGCCCCCGAAACAAAGCTCCAAGCCCCCAAATTGAAACACGAAACACTATAAATCAGTTAAGATTTTGTCAATTTTTAGTGTCAAGCCCCCCGCACAAGCCCAAAGCTCGTTCAAAATATTTTAGTTGGAAACTACGAGCCTATTATGGGTGTTTGCGGGAATATATTTCTAATGTAATTTCCACAATCTGCAAATGCTGTTCATGTTGCGGATTAAATACAAATTTTCACGATGTCTAGCCCCATTGCAAGAACATGAAGGCTCCCAGTGGAAGACTTTGTGGCGACGATTCTGACCAGGCCCGCAGCCACGGTGGGGCATTCGAGGGCAGTTACACCAAAATGTTTTTTGTTCCCCCCAAATTTTGTTGTGCTCAGAAAATTTTGTTTTAGACATATGATAAAAATAAAAATTTTTCCCCAAAAAAATGTATTTTGTCCCCCAAACCTTAAAACCTGGCTACGAGCCTGGTTCTGCCCAAATTATGTCTGCAATTAGGATATTTTGTTTTGAAGGCCATTCGGCCACGAGATGTAGCATAACTCTTTTTATAAATAACCATTAGGGGGTCTCTGTAAGCATTTTGGTGGAGACAGAGTTGGGCTGATACGGAACTGCATGCATTTGTAATTACACTTGCAATTGAAACTTTTTGTTTTTGTGCAATGGCAATTGTAATTTAACTGAAACATTTGAAAAATTAATTGTGATTGTACAGGGTGACACAAAAAACGCTCATCACCTAAACTTGAATAACTTTTGAAATAATTAGTTCTTTTTATTTTTCAGATTTACCAAGTATAATTAATATTCTAAGAGTCTACCTAATTTGACCTTCGAGATGCCATGGACTACTATTCAAAAGATATTTATAGTTGAGGCACATATTCGGCAGAAATCTATCCACGCAGCTCAATTGCAATTCGAAGAACGGTTCCGGATGTCGTGAATTTCTGTTGTCAGGTCACGTGAACTCTAAGAACAACATCTTCTGGAGTAGCACACACCCTGATCACTGTCCATTACACTCTGTGAAGTGCACTGCCTGGGTTGCCATCTCCAAACATGACATCATTGGACCACTCTGGTTCGAGGACGACAACAAGCGGTCTGTGACAATCAACACCGAGCGATATTTCCAGTGCTTGGCAAGTTTTCGTCAGGGTCCTCCAGTGGTTCCAGCAGGATGGTGCCACCCACCACACCTCAAACGAATCATTGGCATGGTTACAGCAGCGTTTCCCTGACCGACTGATCAGCCGCAGGTGTGACCCGTAGTGGTCGCCGCATTCACCGGACTTGGACCCCCCAGATTTTTATATGTGGGGATACCTTAAGGACAGGGTGTGTGGCAACAACCCCCAGACTATCCCTTCACAACAGCAATAAGAGCGATCCCAAGGGCGAATGCGGGAGGATCATCGAGAACTTTGCCAGCCGGATCCAAATGTGCCTGCAGCGCCGGGGAGCTCATTTGGGGCACATTTTTTGAGCGCAAGTGAAACAAAGAGTTTTTGTAGTACAGACTTGAAACTTTGGAGATGTCTGCTACACAGGCTTGACCTAATACAGCTGAAGTTTTGTGTCAATCTAAGTAAAATTTTGGAAGTTATTTGATTTTTGGTGATGACCGTTTTTTTTGTGTCACCTTGTAATAGAATTCTGAAGTCAAGTAATCGATTCTACTCTGGTGCAGTCTGCAATGGAGCGACACTGTTCACCTGTTTGTTACCCATTTTTGAAGGATTCAACGGTGTCTCCTTACTTTTCGACATTGCACCAAAGTGTGAGGTGATGTGGTCATTTTTTATTAAATCCTCAACAAAAATCTCAACTATTATTAACTGAAGCAAGCACGCTTTCATTTTAGCTGAGCGTTCCATCTTTTTCGTGGCATTATACACTTGGTGAAAATCCACTGCAAGCAGTGAAAAATATTAACTATTTCGAAGCCTTCATTTTGGTCATACTACATTTGCTATTACAGATGTCCTAAAACCGTTTAATACTGTTAAAACAACGAAGTTTCCCCCAAAATTTTTGTTCTGCATCTAATTTTCAATACCACAAAAAATGTTATGTTTCATCCCACTCGTCTGCTAACTTCAAATGCAAAGTTTTTGATTTCAAAATCCTGTTTTACTGAAAATAGGTTCTCATTTCCGTTAAAATGTGTTCTCAATCATGTTATGCAGCAAAATGAACTCGTCTTTAAACCACGCACTTGAAATAACAAGGCCTCTGGCAACGCAATAAAAAGAAAGGCCGATTAGCAACATTCGGTGAGCAGCAGCGATGTAGTCGAGACCGTAACCTTTGAGACCCGAGACAGAGTCTTCAAAATATGTGAATTTTGCCGAAGAAATGTTTGCAATAAATGTCGTCACCACTTCTAAATTGAATTTTTTCGAAATTCTGGCATTTTTTCGACCTGTTTTGGTTGTTTTTTACTTGTAAATACAACAGAAAAAACTCGTTGAATTAAAGTTTTACTAAGTAAGCCATATCTTTGCAATATTCAAAGTCACAAGACAATAGGGTTGTGACAGAGACCTGTAGCCTTCGAGACCGAGACTCGCAAAAATGGGTCTCGAGACAGACTCCATCACTGGTGAGCAGGCACCAAAAGCCGCGCATCTTTACTTTTAGATATTGTAAAGGCAGATTCCCATCATCGTTGTTAGGGAAGTCGGGTTATTTGGCTCAGCAGCATAGTTGACTCGCTTACGGAGTACTTCTTTGGGAGTAAAGGCAATTTGTATATTGATTCTAAACAAAGAATCTATGCTAGCAAGGGCGCCGTTCGGTTCTACCGGATGCGCTGCAAAAAGTGGATAGATCAATCTTGGTTTATTTCCTTTAAAAGTTGCAATCAGTTATCATATTTGTCCGTCACGGTTGTTTTTTGTTCGCTCATATACAATATTTTTTCTTTATGGCTTATTCAAAATGAGTCAACTATCCAACACGGTGAGTCAACTAAACCCCCCTTAGTGCTAGTTGACTCATCTCATGACCATTTTTGCAAAGCGCCGGAAATGTCAATTATTGCCGACATATTACCACACTGAAACGAAGCATGGGCTTAGGTAAACGGTTGAACTCAAGACTGTATAAGATTAAGCTTTCTAGAATAAAACATCGGAGCTACAAGCTATAAAGTAAAAAATGAGTCAACTAACCCGACCTTCCCCTACCCACTGAAGGGAGAAAACAAATGTGCTACGTGCTAGCATATACCAGCAATAAACCTCATACACTTGACACATTGCACGTTGTGGGGCAACCATAGCGATACTTTCAAAATTCCGGTCGTTGCGCTTTTTACGTTATGAAAATTTCAATTAACGGTCACGGCAATTTGAGTTTATTTTGCTTTAGGGCAAGTGGCTCTGCCAATGTCTCTGCATCACCAATGCACCATGCGCTGCAAAAGTATATGCACACGAAGGTGTTCCTTGAAATGGCGCCCCTTTAACGTTTTTGCTTTCGCTTTCTTTCTAAATCAAAATTCACGTAAAAGCAGGCACATTTGATCCCTGTCTTTTGACTGCCCCCCAAACGCAAGGTTATCTACACCTGGCCCTGATACAGCGCTCTGTGCACAGATGCGACATTCCCGTAAATCAAACCTGACGCTTTGCCGCGTATCTCTTCAACGGCGAAAAGGTTTTCCACCTGTTTTGGAATTTCTTTCTAATGTACCTTTTCTTGGACTTTGGTTATAACTATATGTAGTCACCTATAGTAAAAATGTAATTCTGAAATGACAAACGGCAGAATGTGTTGTAATGCATCCGTTTCAACTGCCTGTGGAGCGCAAGGATCGCGTTCAACTTGACACCAGCGAGTCACACTCGTGCGCCAACCAAGAAGACAATCGATGCGATGGATACCGCAAGTTGACCTCTTTTTTGCAATTTCAACCGGACAGGCTTTCAATTGATCATCACAAAAACAAGTTATCAGAATACAGCAACTTCAGTCATACAAAAAAGCAGCAAGTCTGATTTTAAAAAAGAAACAAAATAAATGGCGTGAAACAGGGTTCAAGAGACAAAATGCGGCCCGCGTGCTACGGATCCCTGTGGTAGACAAACTTTGTATTTCGCTTGTGACAGCAAAGCAGACTTTGGCTTGTCTCAGACCTCAACTCACAAAGTAATGTTTGTTATCCAGCTGCCGCGCCTGAGACGGTGTCAACAGCCTGTGCCTCGCATTTAAGTCGTTCAGCATTACGAGTTAGTGCATCCTAGCGGGGATTGGTTCACAAATAGGTAGTCGTGTTTGGCACATTGTTCCAGGCTTATATCCTTAACGACATGCGAAAAAGACCACAACCTCGTGTTTAACAAACAGCTGGAATCATTTTAGTTAACGCAAACTACAGCCGCCAGAAATTGCTCTCGTAAAGCAATCATACTGCGCTTGCCCCGAGTATACTGAAGATTGCCGTGAATTGTGTTTATTGGCGCAAACATCAGACAATTTCACGAAAATTAAGGTTGAAGCGCTGGGACACCGAAAAAACTGTTAAACAGTCGGGTACCTTTCGACTATTACATAATTTTCTAACGTGGCTTAAAGTTGATGGCGAAATTACTGAGAATTTAGTGGGGTTACATTTTTGAAAGGGGTTGCGGTCTGCTGGATGATCAACACGTATGATTGTATTTTGTATTCTTTACGTGCTAATCCATGTCTTATGAATCTTGCGGTTGAAATAAATACACACACCGATAATACAATGTGGGAGTAATGGAAGTGCGAAGTAAGCTTTGTTTGATCTTATTGGAAGTGGCCATGCTACAAAAACAGGACAAGAGTGCAGGTATTACTCATGCAGCTTACAACACACAGACGGTCACGCAACCTCTGTAACAGTAAGATCTGAAACTGTAAAGTGGAAGCTCTTTTGTCACAACCTATCCGCAATACGCAGAACATGGCTTATTAATTGTATCAAATTCAAAACGTTTGTATGTTGCAGCATACTCAATTGATGTAATTTGAATAAAAATGTATACATTCAACGCAGTTTTCAATAATGTTTGGAATCACTTTTAAATTTGAATCTAAATGCAGCGCAGAATAAAATAGACAGCTACAAAGGCTTGTAATAGCAGCAAGGATATACGCAGGTGAAGCAGCAAGCTTTCATTGAAGCATATAGGAACGGATTCGAGGATTGCATATAAAAGCAGCAAAGCAAAACACTGTATTGCTCTGTCAGCGCATGATGGCGCTACTGAACCGCAGGACAACGAAATAAATGACTGGGATGAAGTAGCGTCAATCGAACCACTGTCGATAACCGATTCTGAGAGGAAGTGAAACCGTGGTGATGTGGAATTAGTTATCGGTACACATAGCACCATTTACGAAAGGCCCAGCCAAACAATAAATTCTAGTCCTCTCGAGTATAGCACGAGTAATATCATTGTGTAAATGAGTCGACAACAAACGGCGGAAGGTGCAATGCATAAGTTCGTTCACAGCGCGTTCCATGACAACAGAAGCCGGCACCGAACGTTAAGCAACCAGCTTGGCGCCCGAAGCCGAAGGTGTTTTTGACAACTACGCCACAAAGAGAAAAATTATATTTCGCGTATCAGCGGAAAAGTGGATTCTTTGCTACATGCGCGCTCGACTTTAAACAGTAATAACAATAATGATGGAAGCATGTAACACCAGAACTGGTATTGTTAAAATGCAAGTACGATTTAAATGGACGTTTAGTGACGAACAGCCAGGGAAGGCTCAACAAGCCTCGATAATGGTCATTACGTTGGCACTGGGAGAAGCGATACATCGAGCGATAGATAGTTAGACTGTACAAAATGGAATAGGCAACACAGTTCGGAATGTAGCCTTTTACGAAACTTTTCAAGATACTGGAAAATTAAACATTCAGTTTTTTTAAAGGAGCTGCTTGTTTATTTTGCGAAACCCATCAAACTTTGACAAAGCTTTGTTTGAACTTTCGGGCTTTTGCCCGATTTACGTTTCCTGCCTGGACAGTTGAGGTTAACGGTCCTGACCAGGGGCCACATTCAGCGGCCGTGGATCGAACACCTAACCTTTCCGATCAGAAGCGAACACTGTACCGCTGAGTTATCGCCCAGTATATTGTTAATTCCCAACAAGTAATTAAAGCTAAAGCACAGTGGGCACTTGGGAATGTACACCAGTTTGAACAACACAATAAACAGTCCAATGTAAATCTTGGTTGGGAAACAGAAGTTGACCTCGATAACGTCACAAGCAAACCAGGCACGAAGGTTTGGGGCAAGCGCCTGGTCAGTTCTGAGCACAATCATGTCCTTAACCGCCAATATAATCAACATATCAAGGATGTTCGCAAAAGAACCTGTTATCAACGTCAGCAGAGCGTGACAAAAAGGTACGATGGAATTTAACATCATTTCAGGTTTGCGCGATGTAACATGAAAAGTACGTTTTTCGGAAAAAAACGAATAGAAACAGGATCGGTTGATGAAAATTAAGCAAGATTAAGTTTATGACGGAAAAAAGGCAATGCATTCGACTTTGCTAGCAGTTGGTAGAAGTGACAGAACTTGATAATATACACTTTAAGCGCTTCTTGCGAAGCCATGTTGGTTCCGCCCACGATGAAATATCCAAATCAAATCGAGGGAACGCGAAAATCTAGAAACACCAAAAGTACGACGCGACTGGTCATTTCTGCGAACTTGTAGTGCGAATTACAGGGTTTCAGTAAAGAAGTTGGTTGCAACGCTATGCTCCTTACATAACTAGTTTAAAGAGCCCCAAGTAAATAAGAGAAGACAATACGAAGTAGTGGAACGTTCTGCTCCAAAATACAATCATTCCAGCCTAACCTTTCGGCAATGCTACTACGAACAACCGTCAAAGCTAGAGTCACTTTTCATACGAAGTTTCTATGCAGACCTTGTTAAGGCCTGCCAAGACCGAGCCCAAATACAAACAATAACTTTCTCCAAGAAGCGTTTTACAACCTATGTGAAGACGTTTTAATGCCACGTGTCACTGTATTTACGCACCGTTCTACTCGCCTAGAATTTTACCTAAAATGGAATTAAAGTGGAACACAGTGCTAAAAAAGTTTTGTTGTAAATCTAAAGAACACGAATCCCATCGTGAAGCTTCAGCAGACCTTTAGTTTTAGAAAAATGATTGGACGAAGTAGTGACGTTTACCTTCTTCAAACGCCTGCAAAGCAGAACAAAAATAATCGAAAAACACTAAAAAAAGAGGCTTCAGGTGCAAAACGCAAGCGTATGATTCTATTTACTGGTGTATCCTTAAACTGAATTCGAGCAGATGAGTCACAGTATACGTAGAAGGGAATAAACACCATATACTTCTATTTTCGAAACGGAACAGCGCTTTAAAGTGCCAGCGCATCAAAGCCTGGATAGCCCGGCATTGACGAAACCGACTCTTCAAAGTCATCGCTATTCCTTCGCAGCTGCCGCTGAATCAGTTTCTCGGCATGGACGACGGCGTCGTGCACAGTGACGAACACCTGGCTGTGGGTGATGCGCGAGGGTAGGCCGCTGCAGTCCAGACTTTTCAAAACGCTCGCTGCGGAAAACAGTGAGTAAGCAAAAATTTATAATAATGACAAAGCAAAAACGCTGTGGTGAGCAAGCAAAAAACTTACAATGAGTAAGCGAAATTGCTAAGTTGGCGCTATATTGATCTGCTGAGTCCATCACGTACGCAAACAAATGGCAGAATACGTTTCGACTCATCCGTTTCAACTACCTGTGGAGCGCAAGCACCACGTTCAACTTGCCCGGTACCCTCTCCTGAAGTAGTCAACAAACGATCGCTTTAGGATTTTACATTTGAAACGGCAGCTCTGCATCGTCATAAAAAAGTATACTTGCCGGTCATGGTTGAATGAAACCAGGGTCTTACTACAGTCAGCAAGTACTATAGGTCTTGTCGGAAGCAAAAAGTCGCAGTATTCAACATTGCAAGTGGTTTCAATTTAATTGAGTGAAATTGTGAAAACTGTTCGATCTTGAGGAAAGTTGTTGGCTTTGTTAATTGTTAAAAAGATGCTATTTCAACAAGTGGTGCCATTCGCCTATGACCAATTAATAGCAGGAAAAATTTCCAGACAAGCGATGTGCTGGTAAATGCAATGATTGCTTGGAAAGCGGTCTGGAATGAGCTGCGTTTCAATCGGCGCCACATCAAGAGATGGGACCTGCAATTGTAAGTGTGGCCTTGAATGTAGATTGAGAGCAATCTAAGCTTTGTGAAGGCTGCCTTGCGGAAGCAAATTTAAAAAGTGGTGTTGAACGTTTTCTTTCCGCATCTTCCGTTTTATTTCGATTTTTCGTTTCGTTTTTTATGTTTACAAATTGAAAAAAAAGCGGAAAACACATAAAAGCGTTTCTCGCTTGTGTCCACTTCCAGATGAAGTGCCCGTAACGTCTGGCCAAACTCTAGAGCTTACGTTTTGCACATCAGCTTTTCCAGCTTTTCAACAAATGAAACTGTTTAAATAGCGCTTGAGGTTGTATTGCGAATGCGCAATGCAAGACACTAGTTCAATCAGCTTCGGAAAAGAAAAACGGATTTGTTGAAAACCACACCTCCGTCCTTGCAATGAAGAAGCGGGCAACTCAACAACCACCCATTGGCTCAGTAAAAAACTAAAAGCCCTTGTGCACTTACACGTGAAAACGGTTGAAGACAACGAGACATACAAAGTCCAAAGAACTTACACGAGGCCCCTGCGAGTAGCACAGCCACTCCGAGCGCCTTGAACTTGTCGACGATCTGAAGGATCTCGCGCGCCGCTGTTGAATCGATGAAGCTCCACATGGTGGCGTCGAAGATGAGAACTTGGAAGCCGAGGATTGAGTCGGTCACACCACGCCCTTTTGCGCAGATGCAAAAAAAGGAAAAAAAACGCCGTGTGATGAAATGTTCCCGAGTAAACCATTCCTCGCACTTATCGACAATTTGTTCATTCGGACGGAAAGGCGCTCGTGCATCAGACAATGGCGATTCGTTTTCATCGAAGCAGCAGCAGATTAACAGAGGAAGGCGGAGCCACGTAGAGCGCAGAGGACGAAGCGCATTTGGAGGGCGGTTATTTACGCAGCGTGATGTTGACCTATGCCATGGGGGTTTGCACCAAACTGACTTTACTTACCGGGCGTTTGGAGACTCGATCTTCTCCGGACATCCTGACGATCCTGCGTCAAACAATTATGACGTAGCAAGGAGGTGAGCAAACAGGATCGCAATGATGAGACGCTTATGTATTCAAACCGTTAAAAAGTTGACGCTTCAACAGTTGTAACTGCAGCAGGCATTGGCTGTGTTTGGGCTGCGACCTATAAATTTGGACAATTTAGTAACATGATTCCAACCTACAATAGGAAATTCCAGAAGCCGCAAAACAATGCCCTGCTAATAGATTTTCCCCGTACGCGGAAAACAAAGGTCTCAGCAGCAGTACGTTGTGCTTGAGGATTCGGTGGTTGAAAGCAAAATGATTGAATGCAGATAAGCCAAATCAATGATTTAGCAACAAGCAGAAACTACTGTGCAACGTTTGCTTTTCCCAATCCGATTTGTTTCGTTCATTTGGTGAAGAACTTGTTGAAGAACTGGGTCAACGCAAATCGTCGAAGATATTATCAAATACACTAGTTGCGTAGGTCTTACGAAACAGTTTGGGAAAAATTCTTTTTTTATTCCCGTACAGCAATTGATTTTGATCTTGCAAAGTGAACAAGGCTCAAAACTGTTACGGTAAGCATCAGAATTCTACAACATGGAGGGCGGTTTTCTGCTCTAACATAAAAGATAACAAAAAAATTGTCAGCGGCTGGAAAACCTGCCGCTTATTGCCCATTATGACTTCATAAACAGTTCGATGTGCCGCGTCACGCGACATGCACACTATCTTAGGAGGGTTTTCGTTCCGTGCGAGAACACAGCGAATCGCTAACAACACACACAGTTTCCGTAAACACCGCCATTAAAGATAAAAGAACAACGTCACTGAAAAGCTTCACTGAAAAAATGTTGAATCGCCGATGACCTTCACTGCATCAGGTTCAGTTAAAAACTGCGCGGTTGTCATAGCTCAATATCAGTTGCATTCACTGAATACCAATGGCATTCACTGAATACCAGTGGCATTCACTGAATACCAGTGGCATTCACTGAATACCAGTGGCATTCACTGAATACCAGAGGCATTCACACATGCTCACCTCATCAGCCAATCTTGACGTCGCGTAGTCAGGTGAGCTGAGTAACCTCTGCGAAAAAATAAAGACCCTATTTCGTTAAGAATTAAGAACGCAGTCTCTTCGTAAAGGGAAATGGCGTCACAATCAACAGTAACGCCTATTCAAGAGCAGTAGAAGTGGTTGAAAACCGTTGGTGTATCTTCAGCGCTAAGAAAGGTTAGGAGAAAAACAGAGAAATACGTTTTTAAGATGATTGCAACTTAAATCCACAAAGGGTTGGATACTTTTATATTCAAATGCAGTGTCATTTCAAGTCCGACATTGGTTGTATCTGGTCGTTAACCGCAAAGAAACGACAATTATTACAATTTTGTGAAGGTCATGAACAGAACGTCGAACAATGAACTATACTGCGCACTTAATCCTGCCATTCCCAAGCTTTGAGGAAATTTGAAAAACAGTTTCGTGCAACACATCCGTTCGTAATCTATAGGTGAAAACCACTGCGAAGCGTACGGCAGCGCTATACTCTGGTGTGTTGCAGATAAACTCGCACAACGAAACGTGGTTAATGCCAACTTGCAATGTGATAAACTGGAACTGCTCACTCTTTCGCTCTCGAGCCCAGCTGAACTCCTCTTTCGCCGCCTTTTCATTTCTTTGTTCAGGGCAATAGTAGGGTTGCACCTTTGATAAAAACAAACAAGCTATGATCAGGTCTTAAACCACTATTGCGCCTATATTAGCATGAGTCAGCAATACCAACTTTAGTCTAAACGTAACTACTTGATAGAAATATAAAATTATCCGATGCAATGGCTGCATCGCGGTGACAGTTCGCATGACAACCGGCAAAAACGAACGCTTGGTCAGAAAGTTCCAAAGAACTCGTTGACAGGCAAATATCAATTCAACGGATGGCAAACTTGTTCCCATACTGCAACACCGTCGTTTACGTGCTTTGAAACGAGGGCGTGGCGATCTCGTTGGAAAGGAAAAAACTAGAACGGAACGTGTCGGGCGGTTTCTGAAAAGCACAAGTCAACTAGAGTAGCAGCTATGTTGTTTGTTGGCCAGGACGTGGTCATAACAGAGGTCATCGTGAACGACCATGACGTAAGGTGCATTTCGTACGAACTATGCAAGCTGGCAATAGTTCCACGGCAAGAATTTGTAAGCCTTATCTGTGGAACGCAGTTCGAAACGATGTTCACATAACAAAAAGGCTTCTTTGCAACATGTGCCACGTAAACAACAAGCGAGTGACATGCTTCACAAACTTGTTGTTAGATAAACGTTATGACTAACGGGTTCAAAATAAAATCGCGGCCACAAAAAGCCATGTCCGGTCATATACCCGACTGCGCTGTACAAGGAAGTCCTGAAGGCGTCTTTGTTCGTGAAGGATACGGAATCAGCATAGTGGAAGATCTTTATCCCCGCTATCTCCTCAGCATCTCTATATTTGGTGTGGTCGGCGTACAGCTCCGTGTGCATGATGCGTCCCAGCACGGCGTGCTTGGGGTGCTGGATGCGGAATATCAGTGCTGCGATTGCCACGGCGATGCCGACAGCAAGGCCGAGGTCGACGCCGAGCAGGATTACTCCGGAGCACGTCGCGATCCAAATGCACTGAAAATCATAGACACATTTCCAAGTGATAAAGGAATCTGGGGCCGTTGCATTTTATCTTCATCTGCGATTGCATTGACATCGAAAGCGGCAGCGCTGTAGCGTGGTCGACGATTTGCTCCAAAATGGCGCTTAAACGAAAAATGCAGGGAAGGCCTAAACCAAAAAAACATCTAGGAGCTTTTTCAGAAAGTTATCATTTAGTCTTTTCTTCAGTTGCCCATGTGTATTGGAATAGCGCATGCGTCATATCTGTGATATGCTTAGATTTTTTCGTTTTTGGTTTGCAGTGTTTTCGTATGTCATCTAGATCAGGGTTGTTATTTCAAAACCAAATTAGAAATCCTGGGTTTCTCACAATTAAGCGATCTATGTTAGCTGCAAGTTTTCGACGAATCAGCCGACTGGGCTCAGCTACAATCTGCGATGCATCGGTTTTCCATAAATCTAGCTCCAAGCAATTAGTCTCCACAAAGGTGACGTAGTCGAATCAATTAGCAAATTTTTTAAACATAGGAAATCGCTTTCACGAACCTCTACGCGTATTCAGTTCTGAAATCTTATATAAACAGAATCTATGCGAACAAGAAAGAGTAGTGTACGACAGCGCTGTGCTCTGGTTTGTCGCAGACAAACTCACAAAAAAATTAGGTGCAGCTTCAGAGCCGGCTTTTCAGCGCACTAAACGTTCAATTAGAACTTTCTCGAAAAACAAGCTCAGAAACTTTCCGAGAACGCGCCGCAAAGCAAATAACGCACAGTGTGTAGCTTGCTTGGGATGCGGTGCCTTAAAAATCGGTAAACATGAAAGCAAACATCGAGCGCTGCTGCACTGACGTTAGGATCCCTATTCGACGAAAGGCAGTGATGTTCTGCTTTCACGCAAAGTCTCTGACGATACTTACAAAGTCGATGATGCTGACGTGGAACAATCCCTTCAGCTTCTCAAACTGTTGGAAGAGACTTTTCAGCGCGACGATGATGATGCAAGCGAGAACCGACTTCGGGACAGGCTCAAATAGGGGGGCCAGCCACAGTAGTACGATGAACATAAGTACTGACGACAACACACTCACGAGCTGTGTTTTTCCCCCTGCCACCAACATGTTCGACTGAGCAAGATGCGGCTTAAAAACACACGGGAGATATTTACAACGAGACGCTGATGCTTCTTTTAGGCAGCAAGTGACTTCTAAGCATTGACTATCATTTATAGGCAAGTTATACCGCGCATTATAAACACGTTGAAGCTTTTGTCCTGAAAATAGAAGAAAGTGATGCAGTCCATACAGCGATGCCCAAATAGCAGCGCCGCCCTACCCTAGAAATCGACACGTCAGCGTCGGACCTAGACCGCAATATCCGTTTTGCAAAACAGCAGCGTCCGTTTTGTAAAACAGCAATGTCCGTTTTGTAAAACAGCAATGTCCGTTTTGTAAAACAGCAATGTCCGTTTTGTGAAACAGCAATGCCTGATTTGCATATTGACCTGTGCAAACCTGAATATGACCACTTTCACGGGAGGTATGGACATCAAAAGACAAAACCAAGAGTTAGCATCCACCGCAGTGGTTTGAGCATTGGGAATGGGGCCACGATTGGCTTATTTGCTTCCATTTTACCACCATTAGAACCCTCAAGCTTTTCACAACCGTCACATCGCGCGAGTCAGACTCGTCCACGTCGCTGCTGCAGCAGGCATGACGTGTCATACTGCCGTAGTTCTGCTGTTACCTAAAACTGGACCAAGGTTAAGACTCGCACGATCAACACTATTGTGCAAACAGCATACCAAAGGAGCATAACACGCATCACTGCTAACATGAAATAGTTACTGAGCTACTGTTACAACAGCCGCCAGAACTTGGGGTGGGGAAAAAGATTGAAGGAAATAGCCTGCATCTGCAGTCTGTACACGGCACTCGGTAACGAAATGAGGTTGTACGTCGCATTTAACAAAACGACACAGTCGAAGGAACAACGACAACTGATGAATTATGCGCACAGTAACGTGTCAGAATGCGAACACATGCGTTTCCAACTAAAAGTAAAACTGCTATTCGCCGGCATTACCGGTGGACTCTTGTATGGCGGTTCGCGACAGGGAGGCGGCAACTGCGAAGGAACTGAGGAAAGCAGGCAGGGTGTTGCAGATTCCAAGAGCCAAGATTTCCTGAAACATCAGCATTTCCACTCACGTTCAAATCAAATGGGCGGCAAACAATCAAAACCAGCAGCAAAGAAGCCTCCAACACCCAAAAATACACGGTGAATATCAGCGGCAAAGACCTGTGCGCCTTTGTGGCAAAACGCGGCGGTTTTGATTTGCTGAAGTACGCGCGGATAGCGCCGCTTGACAAGCACTCCCAACTATGGCGAAATTAGGGCAGAGGGGATGGTAATCATTACCATTGGTCGCGCCGCGCAAACAAACTCGTTCAGCGAAAAAAACACCATTCATGGTGACTAGTGGTGACTAGTCGCTTCAGCGCATGATGACCTGTGGTTTTGCGACAAGTTGGTCAGTTCATTTGTGATCAGCACATGCACCGTTGAATGTAATAATAATAAGAATGAAATTAACGGTTATTTTCTCATTAGCACAGTACATGCAGGTTACATGAAACCACTCTCAACTCTCAAGAGGGTGAAAAAATTTAAAATGAAAGAAGGTTGGTTGGTATTCGAGTATTGAATCATTGCAGCCGAAAAGAACTAAGACAAATGAAAAACTATGTTATGGTAAAATTCCATCATTTTAACGCAGTTTCACGCTGACAAAAATTGTAAGTTAGTATAGAAATAGGATTGGTTAAAACACAGTGTGATTAGAACCACTCAGTAATCTCCTTCCAATTCTGTTGGATATTCAATGAAATTAACAACAATCAGTAAGTAAAAATTAGCTCTTAATACCAAAGCTGCTTTTTAAACTTCAATATATAATGCATTAGCTTTGATGGTGCATTACATCGTGCGAGTTTTCATGATGCACAAATGTGATTTGCACAACCTTTTTTCGAAAAAGCACCACACGAACCCAGGCGAGCAACAGCACGTTAGCTTTAAATTACTGAGAGTCTAGACCAGGCCCACAGCCACCGCGGGCAGTGCAGTGCCCCTTAATGTCTAGACCAGGCTCGCAGCCTCAAATGATGCTATTTGAAATAAGATGTAAGGACTGAAGATGCGTAGTGTTACGTGAAATCGATTTCCTGTTGAAAATTTGCGATTGATTTCTTGCTTGTTTCACCCGTGGAGTGAAGTTACTTGAATACAGAGATATGTGCAAGGTTGAATCATCGCAAAAAGATGAAAGCAGAGCCCAGTCACCTGATTCCTCGAAAGCCTACAGAAAACCTAGAGCTGTTATTTGTCATGAAGAAATATATCTCCTGTCCATCATATAAGTTGCGTTTTTCGCACAACTTTCGGTTAAACAAGTATTTTCGAACTTTTCGCTGCCAACTGGCGGTTGCATGAGCTGCAAGCACCGACAAAAATTGCCTAAGAATTCACTTAACTCGCTTACTTGATTGGCGTCGACCTCGTAGCCGTGCTTATCTGAATAAATCTTGGTCAGCGAAAGAGATATGGCCACGCTGATAAATGCCATTATTAAACAATCAGATACCATCTCGCCCCACAGACCGGTGTAGGCAGGTGGAGTGAAGGTCGGAAAACTGAAGAAATATGTACATATTGTATAAACGCGCGCTTACACAAGTAACTTTCACTGCAACATAGGAAGGTGCGGAGGCGTGGCCAGGTCAGTTTGCTGTGGCAACACCTGGAGGCGAATTTATCACGAGCAGACGGGTATAACGAAAATTTTCTGCAAATATTTAACATAAATGCATTCGAGTTTTTT
>Ga0210059_1008583_pt1 | contig 16084 bp, 8 predicted proteins | sample Ectturendosymbi2_FD_188042 | JGI IMG/M metagenome (GOLD analysis project Ga0210059, IMG submission 188042) | Ecteinascidia turbinata endosymbiont from Florida, USA - Sample 2 (SPAdes) (version 2) | ecosystem: Host-associated > Tunicates > Ascidians > Unclassified | place: Key West, Florida...
GGCACCTGACTAGATAACCTCTGTGTTTTTTCGGTGCCCCGGCGTTTTCTTCTGTTTTAGCGAGTACATTTATCGCAATTAATTCAGTACCGCCAAATAAATCTATCTATCTATCTATCTATCTATCTATCTATCTACCATGCTCTGTAATAGCAGATATTTCGCAACACTGACGAAGAAATACTTAAAACAAACAGCCGAAGCTAAAATGTTAACCCTGTTCAAACCTTGACTTAAAACTAATGTTACTGCAGTAATGCAAACCAATGCACAGCAAGTAAAGTGGGTAAACCCAAAAATACGCCAGAGAGTTAACATTTTGGACCCATTAACATTTCAGTTGACGAGTGACAGGTCCGACGGAAAAGACTAGCCAAAACCTACAGTAATGAGGAGTAAACTCACCGTATTGCGAAATTCTGAAAGGTAGTTGACAAGCATTATTAACCCTGTTCATTCAATCGATTTCAGCAGGAATCGCCCAGACAGCTGAAAGCCATGCAAAATGAATGTGCAGGAAAAACCCTACCCGTAGTTGCGAAAACGCACACTTCATGACAAAAGGGTTAAGAAAAAAGGAACTGCAAGACCAACGATTGGCAAGGGGTCCCTCGTAATTAAAGGACCAGACATTGACGTAAACTTATTGCGAAATTTGTTGCGAAATCACATCACAACAAGAAAAACTCTTTCTAATTTCTATTAAAAATTGTCAGAAAAACTTTTCCGGAGGAATGTTCTATTTTTTAAGCTATAAAATACGAAGCAAGAGACCGAGAACCTCAGTTCCATTTGCGAACTCATGAGATAACATGTTGTATCTGTATGTTTTAAATGACGTACAATTGCCTGAGAACAGCAGATTGGGTGTTCTCTCGAGAAACACCTTATGCTTTAATGACCGAAAGCATATCGTATGGCCCATACTAAAAATTCTCAAACCTAAATTGTCAGTAACGAAAGTGATTACGGTTAAAAACAACGCTAAATTGGCATCTAGAAAGAGCATAAAACCTTTCTATGATTGATTTATTGCTGCTATTGTCGCATTCGCAATTTGTGATCGTTATTTCGTATCTTTTTGCTTCATCCTAAAATCGTGAATCGTACTTTGATGCGCCTGTGTTGTTGTAATTATGTACATTCGTTGGACAATAAGAATACAACGCTCTGAAATGATAACCTACCACGGAGATTCCAGTAGCTGTCCCTAAGATAAGCTGTTGTCAATCGCTGTGCTAGTTTTCCGTTGGTATTAGCACGAAAGCATAGAAAGGATCGCATGGCAAACGTGGTTATTTTGGTAGAGGTAATTACGTTAAAAAGAACTCGCAAACGGGATATTTGAAACCACTGTATCATAAAAATAATTAATGATAACTGTTTCAAATTTTGCATATAGTTTTTTTGGTTGCTAAAGGGCAATTTTAAATCCAATCGGAACCGTAATCAGAAACATCTATATCAGTTACAAGAAGTTATGATCTGAAGAAACACAGGCTTAACCATAAGTCTTCTAAAGCACGAGACACAACAAGCAACCAAAATTAAGAAAAGATTTGTCGGTAGGAACACAAGAAACATAAGAAAGCGTGGTAGACATCCAAGCACCTAAACCATAACAGCTGAAATATACAGAACAGAGAAAGATCATGTGCTGCCGTGGGCAACATCCGTCGACATAAGAAAGCGACACGATGGCACAAGCATCACATGACTGAGGCTTAATCACAACAAAATATAAAAAAAGAACAATAAAACGCCCATCTGCAGGAGAGTCACAAGACTGCTCTCGACTATGGAAACGAGGCGTTTTCAATGAACAAACATAACTCAGCATCTATAAAAGCAGCTGAAAAACTCCAACTATCTGAGTTGTGTTGCGGCATGAACTCGAAGCAAGACCTCAAGAGAAGCATTCAAGAAGAAGAAAAGAAGAAGATTCGTCGAGCCGTGCTACTGACGTAGTGTTGGTTATGCGAGGTGAATAGCTATGACAGTTGTTCACTCCTGTAAGCTTTGCTTACCACCATAAAGAAGATCACTAAAAGGTGAGAAAATTGTGCACGGTATATAGTAAAGTAACGCCGTTATGCCCGCAATTTGTTTACCTCAGAAAAGCATCGAATCCGTGAAACTAAACCCTGTTTATTTCAAGATGTGAACTCTGTTCACTCCCTCATCAAACAACGAAGACAATTCATTTAAAGGTAAAGTCAATGTATATGAAATAACGTTTCTCAAAACAATCATGTTATGCATGTATTCCATCTTCCTGTTCCAGCTGTAGTGTAGCTTTTGTTCCTTTTGGAAAATGGTGTGGAATGCTTGGAAGGAATGTCTGTGTGCTTGTTGTTCTCACTTGTATTTGTTTGACCAATGAATTCGTTCCTGCTTGGTGATGGCGGGAACAGTTGAGGCAGAGATTCAACAATCTTACGTTTTTCGGCAAAGTGCTTGGAGAGTTCTAATATGGGCATTGTAATTTATTTTCTAGTTGTAATGCAATTGTAAGGGGAGAAAAGGCTGTAATGCGTGGAGAGATATATCATAAGATTAATTTCTGAATGTGTGACTGATAGGTAATCTTCTCTATTCCAATGAAAAGTTTTACACAATCGCAAAATTTTAGAAAGTCGTGGATACACCGACACTGTGATCCGGTTTCAATGAGTTATTCTAACTGCCATCTCAAACATTTGACTGCTTGTCTGTAAAGTTTTAAAATTTGTGTTCGTATCAAAACTACTGTTGTTTTTTTAAAACATAGTGTGGGCGGAATTCATTTCGCCTATCATAAAACTGGTGGGTAGTTGAGAGAAAACAGACGTGATTTTAAAACGCATCAAAAATTGACCAAATTTGAAAAAAGTTATGTCTAGAAATTATGGGAGAAATACGACTTTTACAATCAAGATTTTCCTACAACTCATAACAGTCGGAGAAGAAATGAAATTTGTCTCCTAGAAAAATTATGTTGTAAAAAATGCGAATCCCAAATCGAGTTTCTACGTGACACTTAAAAGCAGACATTGAAGTTCCCGATGTATCAATGTCTGAAATGTAAGTTTAAATATTTGAAATTAAAACAGATAAAGGCAGCGAGAAAGAATATGTGAAAATGACTGCATTTGCTGGTAAATGCAGTGCCTGGCGCGTTAAGCGTTCTGAGTTTGAACGAAAAGGAAGTCACGTTTGAAAAATGGCCTGATGTGCTTTTGCGTTGCACTGTTAATGTAGTTTCAACGCTGTATTTAATAATTTGCATGTCCTTTGAAATATGCGATTGTAGTCTTAACCTTGAAACTTGATTCGCTGGTAAGCTATTGTAAGAAACCCCATGAATGCAAGTAGATTAACTGCCGATATTGCGCTTTGTTGTTAACGCATTTATGCGTAATCGAATGCTGGAGAACGAAGGAGTGCATGCATTTTGGTTTATTTCCGGCTTCAAGTGGCTGCTATGTTTGCGTGGTAACGCAAAACTGTTACGTTTGAAAACTGCGTGAGTGTCTGAAGATCGATTTCTGCACCGATGACCGCTGTGCGCCGCCAAAGGGCTTTTCGCATTCCATGCCGAGCGTAGGCGAGCGGCGCACAGAGTCGCATTTAAATTTCAAAAGCTAATTTCGTAAAGTGATTTAGACCAAAACACTGACAAGGGAGATTGCCTGTGTGATCGTCATGTTGTTGGAGTTGACGGTATTTGCAAGTTCCAGTGAGACGCCTCCTTTAAAAGGTTTTGTTTTCTGTGGACACCGTCTTACGTCACAGCCCAAATGTCAAGAGACCGAATGCGATACAGACATTTTCCAGGTATCTGTAGGATAATGAAAGTTTTAGTGTACGTGACATGTGCATCATTGTATTTTTGCTAATTATCTGTCGGCCTAGGTAAATTGTTAAGTGTGTCTCTTGTGAAAATGTCAAACAAAAGGGTTGCAGATGAGTGACTGAAAATGAATTTAAGGCGATCGTTAATTTTCAAAAATATGACTCTTACATAGGTGGGAATGTAATTGAGAATGCAATGTTGACATTATTCTTCTTAGTCTGAAATCGACAAGAAAGGATTGTTAGAAGATTGTTTGGTCGCTCGAAACGTTAAACACAACACATTGTTAAGAGAGGACTTAAAAATGTTGAAATGTAACTACACGAAAACTTAGATTTTCATTTTTGTAGTTTGCGTTGGGGTTTGTAATATTGTACTGTGAGAAGTAAAAAAAACAAAAAAAACGATGCAACTCATGGAAATTGCAGCACCCAAAAGAAATATTGGGACCCCAAACGAATGAAAAAATATAGAGTTGATGGTCTTCAGATAATCCTGGAACCTATAAACGTGAAAGTTATGAAAATGCTTTTGAAGTAAATGTTTGCCATGCAAAGCTCTGAACTGTGTATCGACATCGAAGCTGACGTTGATAACGCTTAGAGTTCACAAGTGCTCATTCTGAAACTTATATAAAAAAATTTAATTTTTAATCACATTAAGTGTCTGATATAGCCTTGACATCTCACCAGCCAGCTACGCAAAAATCATAAATTTGCGAATAGCTGATTCATGATTCTGCACGGTCAGTCTTTGGCCTGCATTGCGAACAAAGGATTAAACTGGCATCTTCTGGAGCGGTTGTAGCGAAATATGTTGATTTGAAACTTCGTTTGATATCAGATGCTACGTCGGCACTTTACAATTTTAAATAAAGTAAGGTTGTTGAGCTAATGAAAGAATGAAAAATTTTTTCAACTGCTGATTAACCATCAAGAGTTGAATTTGCATTTAAATCACGAAGTGTTGCTATGTTAGGCATAAGGTTCGAACTAAAGGCAATGAGTGACTATGTTTAGAAATTACGCGTTTAGTGCGTCACGGCGCAGGGAGCGACTGCACCGCTGAACAAGAATGACTCACGAATAAGTCGTAACGCTTTCGTGACAATTTCGTGATGCTATGTGTAAACTCCAAAAGTTCAAAGCAAGCCGTTTGGCTGTCAATTAGATATGAGGCGTTACAGTTAGATGGCGACGTCAGTATCAGTACACTTCACGTATGCAGTTTCCCTGGACTGCAGTTTCGCAAAAAACATTGTCAAAATGTGCTGCCGTTCAAAATGCGTTTTGTTTTTGAAAAGTGTCATAGTGCCAAAGTGAAATGTAATGTTTCTGACAAACGCAACAAAATGAGATAGTTAGGGATAGATAAAGTAACCCGTTTACTCTGCGAATAAGCAGTACGAATTAGCAAGCAGTAACTGGATTGAAAACAGTGTGTTGAGCATTTCCAGTACTGAGAAACATAAACGTTTTGTACTTTAGTGAAAATGTAAGTTTAGAGCGAAGTGGTAGTTTTGATTCCACTTCTAGCAATTTTTATATGATTGTATTAAGACAATTTGTTTTGTTATGTTTTCTGCGTACATTGAAAGGTAAAAAAAGTTGTACATTTTACATAAGAGTCTAGGCACTGGGATAGTCAGATGGAAGGTTTGTTGAGGTATAATAGTGAAGTTTTAGTTTAACAACAATGCACATTGAGCGGGGGAAAGCTGCAGTAAGTTGTGAAAAGGTGTTAAAAACTGAAGCGTTAGCCTTTGCAGATGGTTTCTAAAAGTTCTAAAAATGTTCAACGTGTAGACTCAAAAGTGTTGCGCGGTCTTGTGAAGAAATGTGAAAATAGTATCTAAAAATATTTCAAATATAATGAATACGTTTCAAACTTCGTATATATAAAAAGTAGCAGATTACTTTTTAACAGCGACGTTGTATGAGGTCGTTCTGTAGAAATACAAGATCAAGTGACGTTAATGCAGTGTCCTCTTGCTAGGCCGTGAGACAGCAGCGTATGAAAAGCGTGAGCACCGGTCGAAACACGTTTTCGAAGGCTCGGTTTCCTGACGCTTCCCCTTGGCTGCAAGCGTTTCTGATAGCGTGTGTTTATCGTGATTGCAGGCGGTTCTAGAAACATGTTTGCTGTGCGCCCCATACAGGGTTCCCACAAATGTTGACTAGAAATTCCCTAAAGATGAGTTCAAAATTCCCGAAGTATCACAAAAGTTCCCTAGATTTTGTCCATAGCAGTATGTAGCTGTATGTGGAGTACAGTCGACACTTTTTTTGCATTTTCAACCACGATTACTTTATCTCAAGTCCAAGCAAGCTCAATTCGTCACACAATGTCAAAACATGAAAACAACGTCCTTCAGAAAAATTTTACAATCAATTTAAAAAGGATACTTTTTCTGTCGAATGTGCCCCATGCCAGGGGTACACTCGACATGAACATGAGAATATGAGTCGCAGTGAAATAAATAGCTTGTTTCACTCTACATTTAATCACATAGAGGCTTGTTTCTACTAAATTTATCAAATATATATCTTCTGCAATTTCCCAGATCGATTCTTTTCCCGCCAAGTGGCAGTGGGTATTGTACCGTATTATTAAGTCCAAGGCAAGCTGAAATTGTTGCTGTTCATTAAGTGGTTTGATAGTACGTGTCTGTTCTGAAACTTGTTTTTCAGTACAGTTTACCTGCCTGACTGGGGTGCAAGGTACTGAGTTGAACGAAACATTTAAGAGGTCCGCAAATGGTTCAGGCGTGGCCTTAGAACACCGCAAAGCTGTCAAAGTAATATCCAGATTCAATCCAGTATTAATAGGTAACGTGATAAGAACTGTGAAAAGCAGGACATGCATAATAAATTAAAAAACTTCTACGCTATCCAACTTTTTCAAGTTCGGAAATTATTTTAAGTCACCTAAAAATATGTTAGTATAGCATCAAAAATTGAGGGAGAGTCTCTGTTCCTTTTGTCAAATAAAAATGTTTTGTTATATTGCTATTTCAACTGTAGCTATTTTAGATGTTGAGACGTTCCTGAGTAAGTGTCTAAAGGGGTTAAGAAATAAATGTATGTTGTCTTCCATAAGAAGTTGATTATCTGAAAAAATATTATTTGAAATTAGAGTGTTAATTTATCTAGAGGAAAAATCGAAAAATGTAACAATTGTCGACTAGGATGTTTTGTTTAGGTAGTACTAAAAATCATAATGTTACGAAGATCCCTGGAATATATATTTGTTTATTATATATTTGGAAATTTTTAGTTTATTCCAGGGGGTAGCTTTCAATGTATATAATAGGCTGCTTAGAACACCGAACTTATTTAACTAGGTTCAGATATGAATTTTTATAAAGCATCTACCCTACTCTTAACTTACGAAATAATGCACATTTTGGTGTTTATTTAACTGTCGTAGTTAGATATTAAATATAACGGAAAAATTTATTAGTATTAAAAGTGTCTTTACAAATCCAAACTTTAATGTTTGGTGGAAGCAATGAGTCTATACTCATTGTACTTAGCGCTAAAAACGTAGTAGCTTCAAAATCTTAAGAAAAGATATGTCAAATATTCACAGAAAAGAATGTTAATGCTGTTTAGTTTATTTTTTACAAAAAAATAAGTTCTGAGAATACATTACCATTTGGTATATAAGTAAAAAACAAATGTAATCACGTATGCTACGAAAGATGCGAAATCAGGGCTGTTTTGACTGACCACATAACCTCCGCCAATTTGTTTTAGATTTTAAAACAATCGCATTGAAGGCGAATTGTGAAAGACATGTGAAATTAATTTGTAGCTATATGTTAGATTATTTGGAAAATCGGTTATGTGTATTCAATGACTATAAAGGTTAAATAGTGATGATTAGGAAAAAATTTGCTTCTTCCCAATAAAACACGTTGGGTGCCAAAATGTTCCACCATTTTCACGGCCTCGCAGCGGCAAAAGGTGATTTAAACTCAGTAATAAATAATCAAATGATGGGTTCGCGTTACTGAATTAAAGCCTGTAAAACGGTCATTGGTACCGCGATTACAGATCTAAATTCAGCAATGCGAACCCATGATTTGATTATTTATTACTGAGTTTAAATCACCTCTTGCCGCCGCAAGGCCGTGAAAATGGTGTAACACCTATGCACACACAAAGAAACATCATTGAAGAGATTGTTACGTAAAATTTTAAAATTCATAATTGAAAGACCCTGCAAAATCGGCTTTGAATACTTCGGGCGTTTCTTCTCATTGACAGTCGAGTGAGCAAGTTTGAAGTTGCACATTCTCGAACATTCCATACGAACTAAGATCTACATCGAGACATCGGGTGATTTGAGGCCGCTCTGTATCTGCTGCTGGCATTCAACAAGAATGGAAACTGTATTTCATGTACGCATGTCATGGCATAGGTTGACGACATCGAGGTTTGTCGAAACCTGTCTACTCCTGAACGCTTTTTTTGAAGGAAGCATTAGTTCGTCGAAGCGTTTTTCCTAATTACCATTACAACGTTAACTTCCAAGATTGCGGTTTGCGTTGTCACAGCTTCTCCTGTCAGCAGAGGAAAGAGCCAAAGAAATTAAGCGTGAAACAAGGACATTTAATGAACTCTACAACTGTCTTTCTCTTGGTAAGAAGAGCAAGCCACCAACTTGAATAGCACGAACTGCAAGATGTGAACATGTTCACAGAACGAGTTTTTGAATGAATGCCGTTGTAGTAAAACCATGTCCAATCGACAATAGTAATATCTAAACGATAGTAACTTCTGACAAACACATTTCTCCGACGGAAAATTTGCGATTGTTTTGCAATCATAACTAACGATTTGCAATCTGCTGCATTGTTTATCATAACTACGCGCTTTCAATACTTGAATACAATTCTAAGCACTAATTGCTTAGAGACTGGGTTTTAGTGAAATCCAGCTGCTGAACAATTTCTAAACTGCTGTAGAGACGACGTCAGGCACGTTCGATTTATTTTTTGAGTGCACCTCATAATAAGCGTGGAAGGTCGATGAGCATTGAGCTCAAGGTTATCTCCGACAGCGTCACCTACATGTATATAGCAATGTTTGTAAAGCCACAGCAGTGACCCACACCAAGCGAATTGATCGCAATTTATTGCGTAAGGAAACTAGTTTCCTGTGTTACACATCTTCAGTCCTGCGCAAAAGTCGGCATAAAAAACAAAAAGAAAAAATTATGCACTGTTGCTAAGATCAAAACTCATAATTACAAGAATTGAAGATTACAAAAATTTAGCACAATTGCAACTCTTCCACTAAACACAGCTACAACACTGTTCAACGAACCCAGATTGCAACGGCCATTAGGCATTTTCTGACTGACAAAACATACTCATCGCATTTGGCGTGGTTTTTGTCTCAGGCGATCACGTGGTTTGCAACAGACCGTAACGTGCAGCGGAAAGAGTCTGGCACGCCAAATAAGTTAGTTCGAGTAGTAAAATGAAATGGAGTAATTCGGTAAAAAGGTTTACACTCCAGTTGCGCAACAGTGCGTAATTTTTTCTTTTTGTTTCATATGTCGACTTTTGCGCAGGACTAAAGGGGTGTAACACAGGAAACTAGTTTCCTTACGCAACTAATTGCGATCGATTCGCTTGGTGTGGGTCACTGCTGTGGCTCTACAAACATTGCTGAATGATAAGTACAAGCTTGAATCATTGCAAGGAGATGGGAGCAGAACCAGGCAGGCGATTCCTCAAACAGCCGGCTGAAAAACTAGAGCCTGTAATTGTTGCTAGATATATATAGTGATATCTGCGCTTGCCGCACGGCTTTCCTATGTTGCAGGCTTGTAGAGTTGCACAAAAACCTGGCTGTTGTAAACCATTTTTAAATATAATAATGGAATCGTTTGACGTGGAAGTGTTGTGGACTCCACGGGGCAAGGGTCCACACATGTTTTGGGGATGTAACTGTTCCTGTTAAAGTTTAAATTATGTTCCTGTTTTGCAGTTGACTTCATTCTGAAGAAGCATTCTATTTTTGCATCGTGTTTTATTGCCAGCGGTGCAAGGCCAATAGGCCTCACGAAATATTACCACCAGTCAGAACTTTCTGTTGTGATTACTTCACAGTTGAGAATGAAATTGATACCAGAAATAAAAGGTAGGGCGATTCGAAGGCAAAAGATCTGCAGAGACCCCCTTATTCGAAACGTGCGTTGTTAGAAGAGCCTATGATTAACTTAGCAATTGTTTTTAACGTTCTGCAAAGCTGTGGTGCCGATACGGCTTCCGGAAAATGTTGCGTCACAAGCTTTTCATCAAGCGCAATGTGTCCTGTCACGAACTGTGGTTCGCACGGGTCCCTAGCGTTGTAAACATCTCCAAGCTCGCAATGCAATTGCAACACTTTTAGGAATAAAACTTTAACAAACTTCAATAAATGCATCCACATTGTGACACACGTCACAATAGAAGCTGTTGCGAGCGAAGACAAGCAAATACTACACTCATAAGCTAAGCTAGTGATATCTCTGCATGCTCGCTCTATGCCAGTAGCGCAGGCTAACTGGAAAAAGAAAAGCAAGAACGAGATCTCCGGTATACCAGGACGCATTCGAGTTTCGTCACTAACTGGCAGTTCAGACTGATTAAGCGCAACGGTTCAAACAATCTAGTGTCTGCCTGTTCTGTCCTTGCGGTGGTTGTACATTTAAGAGCCACATAATAAAAAACGGAAGCTTTCTTGCGAACTTTATGCGCATTTGCAATTCTTTTGCGGTTTAACAAGTTCCATCTGACAACCTTGGCAGGCCTCGCAGCCAGGTTTTAAGGTTTTGTGGGGTAAAATATATTTTTAGTGAGGCAGGATTTTTTTCATATTTAAGTTAATAAATACTAAAAAGGTTTTGGGCACAAGAAAATTTGGAGAAGCAGAAAAATTTGATGTGCCACTTTCTTTGAATCCCATTGCTACCGGCCTGAACCCTGGCTGTGCGCCATTCCGGCAGCACACCTGTGCCCGTATTCAACAAGACTTTCGAGCTTCGTCTTTGGTTGACAGTTCACAAGGATTCGACCTGGCAGAGATGAGCGCACTATGAAACTTTTCAGTCCGAGTCCAATCCTGATCCGCAAAAGTTGAATCCGATCCAGTCCTGATCCGATGAAATTGAATCCGATCCAGTCTTGATCCGCAAAAGTTGAATCAGATCCAGTCCTGATCCGCCCACGTAGAACCATGTATTTTTTGTCTCATGAAGCAAAACAGCCCTGTGAGGCAAAATAGACACACCCACATGAGGCAAAATAGACACATCATTTGCCATTTCCAACATTTAATAAGGCAGTGTTTATTTTGACATCAGAGGCAAAAGCACTGCTGGAGTTATTTGCCATTGGGTGAACCCAATTGGTAGAATTGGTCAAGTGACAAGGATGATGCATTTGGGTTAGTGCATGCTGGTCTCTGTCACATGGCTTAAAACACTGGACCTGGACCTAAAACCTAAACCGAAAAGCTAAACCCATAACTTAACGCCATAAGGTAAACCCAAAACTTAAATCCATAACTTAAACTCGAACCTTTAACCCAAAAGCTAAGCAACACCCTAAAACTAAACCCTAAACCTAAACCTGAAACTTTTCCAAAAGTACATGAAAAGCTCTCCCACCGAAGGTGTGATGTTTACCAGATAAGCCAAAGCAAAGAGTGAGAGCATACACAGACACTAACACCTTGACTACGTTCACTTGACCTTGACTACGGTGGCAACTAGGAAATAAGAGACTACAGCCCTGTGGTGCACGGAGATCGTAGGGGTCTGGTTTAGGCGAAAGTTCGTCAGGCGCGTGTTTCTCTAAATTTCTGCGGACTAGCTCCTCCACGGCTCGCATCTAAGTCTAGCTGCCGCAACAGTTTCAATTGCTTGTGTGAACAGTTTCAATTGTGATTGAAGGAAAGGTTTGAACAATTTGCCTTGCTGTTCTCGGTTGGAGAATTTGTTGACCACAGTTGACAGTGTTGCAGAAGCAACAAAGCTTCGCTATCATGCAATACATGTTAAACGTAGTTTACAGTAGCGCTTATTTAAAACGGCAGTAAAATTCTTAACGAGGTATCCCTTCAACAGCAATGCACGCTCGAAGCCAAGCGCGACTTGGACTTTCCAACAGCGAACCGTCGTATTTCAAAGTAAAGACCGCTTTGTGAACAAATTCTGTTAAAAGGCAGACAATGTAAATACTTTGTGTGTTATTTGCGTTATTGAGTTCGTTTAGTAATGTTTGAATCGCACTGCGCAATCTTTTCTGTGGTGTTTTGGCGTCTCGTGGCCATTGCGCGTCTGGCCGCCTTGAACGATTTTGTACCTTGAACGACAATGTATGTGAGTACGGGGAGCTAAGTTCACAAACATGAACAGGAAACGCTCACGCTTTCCTTGCGAACACGCAAGCCGCTCGCGCTTCCTCGGGGCAAATTCCACGCGCTCAGTTCAGCTTGGAAAAAACTCCATGCTGCATACGTAGCACTGATGCGTTTTCGTTAATTAAATGAAGATAAAAAATGGCTCGGGCGCAGCCAGACTTTAATAATCCAAAACAAACTTCGTGACAGCTCGTTCGTCAAACCTGCAATGCGAAAGCAGATGCTCCCTGCAAAACAACACATGTTGCAGGATCTTCGAAACAAATCACAGTAAACAATCTTACTCAGTACGCGGCGACCGTTGCGTCATCTGGGCACAGGCCGCGGCACTGAGGTTGGGGAAAAAGGCTCTCGGTTGCCACGCCCGAAGCGAAGACATGGTGGCGAACAAGGAGTGACGCAGTACGTAGGCAAACTTGAAGGGCAAAAAAGGAACAGTGTTTTTTAACCGTGGTGTCGGGTCAGAGAGGGCATTCTGTCATTCTGTCTTTCTGTGATTCTGTGATTCAACACTGAATGTCATATACTGACGAACGAATATTGCATCTCAACGTGACGATCTTCTAAGCGGATTTGACGAGAATAGCTGTTGCAGCGAACGTGACTTGAAAATCTTAAGCAGGGTTTGGCTGCGCACGTGACTGGGCCAAGGGCCACAAATTTCGGTGAGTTTCACCCCCCATCTTGGGAGCCCCGCTAAATTCAGTTAAATAACAAATAAGACTGAGCGGTTGGGTTTGCTTGGAGTGTGTTGATATTGTTTCTGTGACAAGTATAATCGTTCGGTAAGTGCGTCTGCGTTCGCCTGTGTTTTTTGTTGAATTGACCTTGTCAGTGGGTGGTTGTATAATATAATGTGTGGTGTGTCAGTGTTTTAATATTACCAGGATCGTGTGTATATTCGGCCGCTACTGAATTTACTTTAATTCGGGAAAACGTGCCTTTGCGCCTTACAGTAACCCCGTCATCTTGTGTCACTATTAACTGCTCGCATCTTACAATCGCTGATTTTGCATTCCGCGGAAGATATTACTCAGAATAAAAACCAAATCTAAATCCAGTTTTTTACTGATTCTTGAAGCCGAATTGTCTTGATTGATTAACTTATGAACGCAGGAGCTCCGCTTGCTTCACCCAGTACATATTGGGGTCAGATCGCGTACGATAAGTATTTGCAGGCCCACCCCGACTATCGAGTCAAGCGCGGTGACGTTTTGATATTCTTGTTGGGTCGTTTTCCGGTCGAGTACACGGCCATTCCCCTGTGTGTCTTTACCCCCAGTAGAAACTCGGAGTTGCGTTTGTTGGGTTGTTACAATCCATGTAACAATCAGGCACAGACTAGCGAGATAAGTTACGCCATCAGCCGGTAGCCCGCTGCAGGTGTTTTTCATCTGACCTAGAGCCCCGCGCGCCAAGTTCGCGAGAGTGGAACAGATTAGCAAGGTCAGCCTTGATCCCGTCGTTGATTCTATGAGTCTAGAACAGGATAGACCCTCTGCTCCTTCATTCCCACACGACACGGCTTGGGGATTCGAGGCCTTTTGCAAGTACTTGGGGGACCATCCAGATTACGAATTAAAAAAAGGGGATCTTGTCCTGTTTGTGGTCAGTTCTATCGCGGGCGAACTGACCTCCCTTCCTCTGGGGATTTACGAAGCAGAACAGGGCGTTAGATTGGAGCGATTAGGAGTTTTCAACGTAGACTCGTCGCGGGCGCTGACTTACCCGTTAAAGTTTCTCCTTCTGCACCATCCGCCCTCCTATCCCCCTAACTTGTAAGTCGGGGTCTTCCTCCACGATTCATAGGTTCAGAGACGACAAAAACAGCTTCTGGTTTGGTGCGAACGTTACTCCAGGAAACAATCTCGTTAACTCTCTTGCGAATCTGCTTGGCGTCGCGATTCGTCAATCGTTTGGGGTCCACGTGCAGAGTCCCCGATAAGCGCTTGTAATCTTCGGGTTGTTGCTTAACTGAAGTTCTTATGTGGTGTAGTGTCACCTAGCCACGTCACCCCGTCTCGTTGCACTCTGGTTGAAGTTCATCCAGGAGTGATAGCTGAGCTCCCTAGCTGGGCCAATCAACCTGCGTAGTTTAGCCACAACTACTCTGTCCTCTAGGTTGTAGGTCAGGTAGAGATAAACTGACGTGTCGTGTCCTTGGAAAGGTAGACAACCTGCGTGTGGTTTAGCCACAATTACCCTCCAACCCCTGTGCGGTGTATAACAGCGGTCGTCATGGTGTCTAACAGCGGTTGTCCTGGCGAATACGCTTGAAGTCTGTGAAGTTTTAGCTTCGGGTCTGCAAGACGAGCAGAATAATATAGAAACCCTGCTGAACTCGCATTCTGCGCCTGACGTCATAGATGCAAGATTGCAGGGAATGCAGCAACTGCTCGATGCGCTCACGCTTCGCAGTGAAAGGGCTGCGTCAGAGTTGCGCCGGGCTGGCGACGAAAAGTGGACGGACGTAATCGCAAACAAATCCAACTATCTCAACGCGTGAAGACGTTTAGCGAACGTGCGCGCGAATATCAGAACAGTGAGGTGGCAACTAAGACACCCCTCACGCTAGTGAATGAAACACAGGCCTACGATAGCGATTCTATCACGCCATTGCTCAGACGAGGCCCGGATCGATGATCAGTAGGTTTAACTCAACCTATTCAACAGCAGAGCGAGGTTGGACGTTGCAATACTCCGCTTGAGGGGTCTGAAGCAGGTTGTGATGACAATAGTTCAGTCCAGTGACTCGACTAGCGGTTACGCCGTCGTCACCTATCTCCGTGTGACCGGCGACGATGGCAAGGCACACTGTGAATTTGTGATGGGAAAAACTCGCCTGGCTCCCCTGAAGGCAGTCACAGTGTCTCGGTTGGAACTGCAATCGGCAACCCTTGCAACTCGACAAGATCAGTTCTTACGAAGAGTGCTGGACATCGAACTGGGTGAGTCCACGTTTTGGAGCGACTCGACCGTAGTTTTGCTGAGCATAAATAACACCTCCAAGCGTTTCACTTCGTGGCGAATCGGCTTTCTAAAATCGAGGCGGCATCGCGACCAAGCCAATGGAAGTACGTTCCGACGCGTGCGAACTCAGCGGATGAAGGTTCGAGAGGCTTGAATGCTCGAGAATTCGTGTCGAAGTCGCGATGGCTAAAGGCTCCAGAGTTTCTGTGGGAAACGGCAAACATCTGGCCTGAGCCACCGGTGGACATGCCCCCTCTGCCAGCAGAATACCACGAAGTGAAGGTAAAACCTGTGTTCGTGCAAAGCACTGACTGGACCAATCCTTCTGGAAGGCTAGTAGCTTATTACTCGTCGTGGTTAAAACTAAAAAAGGCCGTTGCATGGTTCCACCTTTTCGCTGATTTTCTTCGTTCACGTAATCGCACCCAACGTCACAGCACCTTGACCTGCGACAACCTCTCAGGAGCTGAAAGGGCCATCCTTCGATTTGTGCAGCAGCGAACCTTCAAACGGGAAATCGACGTGATCAATCGTTGTTCCGACCACAACCGCGGATGCAAACGAGACCTCAAAAACATGGGTTTAGCGCGCAGCTTGTTCAAGTTAAACCCCGTTTTGGTTGATGGGACTATCAGAGTTGGTGGCCGTTTGCAAAACGCTCTGGTAAGCTTTGATCTAAAACACCAGATAATCCTTACTCACAGCCACCACGTGATGGACTTAATTATTCGTCACCACCACAACGAGCTTCACCACGTGGGCGCGTCTCGCGCTTGGAGTGCCTTACGACAACGGCTTTGGATGATAGAGAGGGGTTGCTGTTCGATGAGTCCTGGGGCAATGCGTCCTATGCCGTAGG
>Ga0210059_1008584_pt1 | contig 16084 bp, 11 predicted proteins | sample Ectturendosymbi2_FD_188042 | JGI IMG/M metagenome (GOLD analysis project Ga0210059, IMG submission 188042) | Ecteinascidia turbinata endosymbiont from Florida, USA - Sample 2 (SPAdes) (version 2) | ecosystem: Host-associated > Tunicates > Ascidians > Unclassified | place: Key West, Florida...
ACAGGAATTGGGTATATACCCGTGAACAATACACATGTTAAACAGTGACGAGTATAAACAATCTGACTGCATCAAATGTGGAACCGACATCTTGGTTAGATATTTCACATGTGTTTTCGTGGCAGACATTAATTGCAGTGACGTTTGAATGGGAAAAACCTAATTTTATTGATTTTTAGAAAAAAATGAGGTCAGTGACGTTTCAGTTTTGACTCTTAGCAAAGAGGTCAAAATGAAAGTCGCATATTTTGGGGGAACGTATGACTACTGCAGACTGCATAGGTCGGATTATGATGTAATCACGTGAAGAACTTGCAAATGATCAGTCAATGTTTTTAAAATGGCTGCCTGGGGACCTTTGGGACAGATAGGGTGGGGACCCTTGGGACACCTACTTCACATCCTGGACGACCCATTTCAATATACAAAGCTGCTGAATTAACTGCGAAGGCCTTTGCAAGGTCATTTACAATTGAAAAAATTACTTCCTCATTCACAACCACTTCTCCTCTTAACTCAGATATGATCCCACATGATATGTTCTTCCGTCCAGTCGCAACTGACATTCTACAACAGCCAGAAAAAGTAGCATTCTGATAGATACGAGCAGATTCACACAGGTGCATGACATTGGAGAAATGTCAGAAGCAGAAACGTTCCTAAATTTTATTTCTCTGCACCCAAAAGTGTCCTCTACTACAAAAGGCAGCAACAACAGAAAAATGCATGTCCACCACACTAATCGACACCCTAGATAAAAAAGAGATTGTAGTTGCTTCCCAAAACAACTTTGTTTTTAAGACGTCGGAAATACTCATCCTCCAGAAGTAAAAGTGAGGATATAATGCTGTTTGCTTCAGATAACGAAGATGATGAAAAAATTAATTCTAAAGGGGAAGCCTTTGTTGAAGAAAAATGGCTTAAATTCAGTTAACAAGACAATTGAAACACCCGTTCGTTCGTACCCTGAAGTAAAAGTTAATTAAAAGGAAGAGGCACCCAATTTTGTTGCATAGGAGACTTTGACGTTTGGTTCATAAGGAGATAAAAAAAGAATTCTAATTTTCCGAAAAAGATGACATAGCATCAGTCAAACTTAGTGATAAGGTTGATGTCTTGCCCCATCGTGCGCTTCACTCAATAACCAAACACTTGTCTGGAATTTTGAAATTTTATTTGACATTTTCACAGATACAATGCAAACCACTTGTCAAACACTGTCATTCTACTGTTTATAAATGTTTTGGATGCAATTATTGACAAGAATCTCATGCAGGTCAAACCAAAGTCCTATCGACCTTTCTTTCCAATGAAACATGAGAAATGGATCACAAAAAATAATTAAGTTTTATCGAATTTTGTAAACATTAAAAGCATGGTGAATTTGCATTTCATTGATTTCTTAAAATGGAAATCAAGAAATGCGCCATGAGAAGGTTTGGTTACCTCAGACAGCCATACTTTGTTCATGTCCCATTGGTCCCACCCTAAGGTCCCAAACGTCCCCATGGGTGGGGACCAATGGGACGTTTTAGTGAAAATTTTTAAATGCAAATAAAACTGTCGAAACATGTCTGACGATTGAACTTTTTTATGTTGAATTATGCAGAATGACCCAAACTGCACGAAAAACATCACCTGACTTTGAATGTATCAGCCAGTTTTCCAGAAGAAGCAAAAATATCAAAATTGTCCCATTGGTCACACATTCCCCCTACTTACTTATGATCTGCTTTGTAGTACATTATATGAGTGAATAATGAATTTTTCATCAAAAGTAAGGAAAATTTACGCGCGTAACACCTCAAGGGGGGCCTGAGGCAAGTGCCTCGCTCGCCTCCTCTTAAACACACCACTGGCAACAGGTTACATATTTTGTGAAGATATTAGAAGTTTGATCCAAAACAACTTATACGTAATGGTATGGCGGTGTACCTCTTTATCCGCTCAATTTAAAGCAGTGATTCTCAACATGGTCCAAAGGGACCACCTGGAATTTCTTGTGGTCCACAGAGTTCCATAAATTCTTGATAAAATGTTCACTAACCTATATGCAATGCAGTTTCGACTAGCTGTTCATGAGGTGTCAGCATAGCAAAGTGGTCCATCGGCTATTTTTTTAAATAAAGATGGACCATGGTCCAAAAAAGGTTGAGAACCACGGCTTTACAGGTAACGTACCTTCAATTTTAACATGCTATGCAAAAGTTCTATATGACAGCAAGAGATCTGGCTGGTGCACCATTATTTACTCTTGGTCAATACCCTTACCTACAAGTGGCTCGCGTTCCTCATGCCTGTCCTGTTCAGGAAGTAAATGTTTTCCGTATTTCTTGACTGGTACCACTAATCCTTGCGATGTTGACCATAAATCTGAGATAACCAACTGAATGAAATCATATCCACAAGAATGCATTCAATATGGGTAGGTGCAAGAAGAGATACAGGAAGCAAAACCAAGGCTAAGGAAATTGCATAAGATTCCTTATAGATTTTCACCGTCTTCCATCAAGACAAGTGCAGTGTAATCCCAATGACATTTCCCAACCGATGGCTGGTGTGGCGTAGTGATTCGCCACATAACGTTGAATTCGTGGCAGCAATATTTAGAGCCTACCTAGTCGCGTGGGAAAACTATATCGTTGCTGTTACGTGGATGGTCTCCGGTTCGACTCTCTTCAGGTGGCTCAAGGCGACGCAGCATGGCGGCTGCAACACTGGTAACCCCGAGACCTTCGCTGGGGGGTTACGAGCAAAATTGTTTTTGAAGAAATACGACGCATAATGAGTTTCGGTCAGTACGGTCGTAGGATGTAGGTTGAGTTCGAAAGCCATTGTACAAAGAAAAACTCACTCATCTTGGCCCAACCATGTCATTTTTGCAACACTTGCGGACTGTAATTAGCAGGGACGCATTAGAGTGTTTTTCTGTACGAATTCGACCAAAGCGCATCTTCTCGTCAGCCGGTACCATACAAGCTTTCCGCAACATGTTGCAGCCGACAAATGACGTGCCAATGTTGGCAACGGATTTTAGCGACTCATCTTCAATAATCTGTTGCTCATGAATTAAACGCTACACCTGCTCCAACTAAGACTCAGTGAACCGCAAGTCTTAAGGACAGAGTATTATAAACAAAGCGACCTCAAACTTTGTCATATTCCAAGCACTTTTGCAATCCGCCTGGTTGCAACTTGAGCTGGCTTCTGTCCAGTCACTCTAAGTGGCACCCCAGCGACTGACGTAAAAAACAGGATCTCGCACGAACTGACACTAGGAATTGCGACTCATCGAACAGACCTCAGTCTAACATTAACTCGTTTTTTTAATATCAGGCTCATTCGCGCGATTCGCATAGTATATACACAAAGACAGGAGACCAGGCGCACAGTGGCATGCAATCACACGACAACAGAACGCCTGGCAAATGAAGATTCACGCATGTTTTTGGGAGATACGTGGAAAATAAGACGGAAATCTCTCTCTACAAACTCGTTTTTACACAGATATTGCAGAGGCGTACAGAGAGCTGCGGGCAGATAACAAAGACTTTCAAGCAACCGAAAAAAGAATTTCCACTCAAGCGTTCAATACTGACAACCGATACGGTGGTTGGTAGTTTTTTTACTGTTAGTTACCAGGCGTCAGTCTCTGATCGGACGCAGACGACAGAAGTAAAATCATCGGATTCAAATGCATTAAATTTAGTTGGGAAAAAAATACGACATCAGTATTGCTCAGTGGCGTAGCCAGCATTAAATTTTGGAGGGGGCCAATGTATTTGATTTTAGGCTAGCGACAGTATTTTGTTTGGGATACCGCCTCTCATAAGCATAAAATAAGTAGATACGCTAAAAATTTGGGGGCCATTGCCCCCTGCCTCCCCTGGCTATGCCAATGGCATCGCTTTAAGATTTCAGTCACTACGTTCTGTTGGCAATCCGGTGCTTTACAACCAAAAGTAGCGGTAGCGCCTGCTTTACATCCAATCAGCGCAGGAAACAAAACCTCTACGGATTCTGCAGAAGCTGCACGCGACCGTGAACAAGGAGGGACGCAAGGAAAGCACATCGAACGAGGTGCAAAGTACATCTGAGTTTCGCAGAGACGCGCGTCCGTTCCGAAGGCAGTAACGTACAAAGGCATTGCTGGATGACGCCACCAGCAAGACAGTGACATCGCGCAAGGCGCACAACGCCGAGGAGTACTGGCGGCACAGCTGTCAAGCACGATGTAAGGGAGCAGCAGCGGCGGTAAGAAGTATAGTTCCTATTTATTTCATGTAGGACTTGTACCCCAGAAGCGGGAGACCTCGTAAGCGGGTACTGACCTGTAGCTGGGTCACGGGCGGGCATTTACAAATGTCGGTTCACGGTGTGCTCTTGGTTAAGAATGGACTGCTTGGTGTCTGCGACGTTCCGGCACACTGCATAAAAAGTAACTACGTGTGCAAGAGAAAAACAGGAGCACTGACTGCTGGCCGGGTGCGTGGCGCTAGTGGTGGCGTTCTTCCCCGGTGTCAAGCGAAATTTCTGACCTGTTATTATTTGTCAGTTATTTTCCTTCTCAGAGTAAAGGAATAAAGTTTGACGACTACTTTTTAGATGTTTTTTGTGTAAATTAAAACTTTTTGGTTAGATGTCCAGATAACCACAACAAGCTATAGTACGGGAATATCTATAACTACTGAAAAATACTGGACTTAGTCTTAGGCCTCAATTGTATTTCTTTTTCTAACCCTAACCCAAACCCTAACCCGGCATACTTACCTAAAAACCAAACCCTAAGTCCTAATCATCAGTTTTCGCAGCGTATTTAAATATGTAGAATATTACTCTGTGCATGCGCACATGGCGTGAAGTCAGAAATTTCGCTTCACACCGGACGCGATTCCAAACGGTCGCCGACTCGTTTTGTGGCAAAAAGAAGAGTCGCGAGTTACGATGGTTGCTATGGGCACCAACAGTCCGAACAGCACATAAAAATACGTCAGTTCGATTCGCGGCCATACACACAGAACGAGATTAACTTCCACTCGAACAAATCATCGCAGCACGTCACGCTCTGTCATAAAGCGATTGTAAAATGCGACTAGGGACGATGGAAGAGCAACCGCAGACGACCGGTAACGTTGAACGATTAATCGTTTTAAGTGCACTACACCGCGCTCTGGATCCAACCGACTTCATCCCTCCATCCCGAAATCTTTTGTGAACTCTTCGAATTGCTTAAGGTCTTTCTCGTTTACAGTTGGTCGGGTGCTTTCCTTGGCCTTCAACATGTCGTTCTGCAAAAGAAGGCACTGGCAATTAATCGCTGTTAGAAATCCTGCGGACAACGTTCTAACAAAACAACACGTGGCGTCGGAGAAAAACGATGCTTTTGCGAGAAGTGCAACTACTGCCGCTGCCTTCGTCCCCTGCGGTTTGTAAATCCCACAGCCTGGCCCGGCCGTGCTGCTACCCCGACCCGATTTCACGGCCAACGCACGCAAGTCCTGGCTTTGTCTGTTGCACCGAACAAGCTGGTTTGATGCAGATCGATTTCTGTTTAATTCTGCCGACACTCGATCTAATTAATATAGCACACGCAATAGTTCTTTGACAGTAGCGCATGAAACGCTTCGAAAACTTAACGTCAAACAGCTCCCCGTTACTATTCATGTCAACATCACGAAAATTCGCTTCAACCGAAGTACATACGTTCCTTAGCGTGCACACTGCTACTGAAAAATATGAAGCACCAGTTTGTTTTTTACCACAACAGGCATGTGCGCAGGAAGAGGGTAACAAGGGGCGTGAAGGTCCCCGTAGATTTTGAAATTTGATATTTTCCTATTCATCATTTTTAGTGGACAAATATTTCTCTGTTGGCTTTGAGTTAGCAAAATGAAATTTCATCATGGTTGGCCCGCCCTGGAAAAATGCTTTTAGCCACGACCTGAAAAAATCTACATTTGCCCCCCATGGAAAAAATCTTTCAAACGCCCACGACAACAGGTAAGGCAAGTTTCTACGCAAGCAGCTACGTACTATGTCGACGGATGGCTCGAGCAGCTTGTCCCCGGGCACGTCAAGCCATGACATCTCTTGTGCTTTAGGATCGCCGGGCGAGCACGGCGTTAAAAGGTCGTCGACGATCACGTTCGGGTCTGTCCTGCACGGTCCACGAACCTGAAACAAACATCGTGCAATTTAAGCTTGAGCGACATGGAAAGAGCGCGTATGTTCGGGAAGCAGCAACAACCGGCGCGCGTTCCTGCAGTAGATGCAATGCACTTAACCGAGTTGCCTGCTCTATTGCTCAGGAGCAAAGCAAGGCGCGCGTGATTTGCTTGGGATAGTTTGAAGCGCAGTGATCAATGCACTTTGTCACGTTTCGACCACAGGTTATATCTAAGATGGTGCATCCGTAAACGTTTGAGTTGGTATCGTTAAATCATTGGCTGCCAACGTCTCGTCCGCGCTGCATTTTTGTGTTACTATTAACTCCTGTGACGTGCACCCTGAATCTGAGATTAACACGAAAATACACAAAAAATAACCATTCGGTACTCGACGAGACAAAGGATACATACCCGTTTGAAGTGAGTAGCTTTTTGGACTTTTCGCACTGGCTCCATCAAGGCATCTCTCACCACGATGCTGATGTCGGCTCCAGAGTAACTGCAATGGAGGAGGGTACATTACCAAGGAAAACCGGATGGGCGTTTTTGCTGATGACGATGCAGTGCGCACTCGTGCCTACGTTTTTCTTTTCGCTCATTTTTCGGTCACAGACAAAGTTTTTTTAAATGACCCAAAAAAATTGAGTACATTCGGTTGTGCTGTCCAAAAAGGTAGGCTAGTGAAAACTGTTACGGCGAGTTTTAATACTACTACGGGACAAATGACCGAAATGTTTCGGTGAAAAAAATAACCAGACTCGTGCGGAACGCACGAGCAACATCCCTGTTAAATATTTGATCATATGTGAAATATTCGGCAAAACCTGTTCAGCTGTTTTTTGAGTTACCAAGACATTGAGGAAAGCTGAACACTTCTCACCCGTCAGTTAGCCTGGCAAGTTCCAGGATGTCCCGGTCTTGAAGGTGTGTTTTCGTGTCTCCCAAGTGTAACTTGAACATGGTGGTGCGCGCCGCCACGTCTGGGAGGGGAATGTAGATTCTTCTTTCAAATCTGGCGAAAAACAAACGATAGGCAAATGTTTCTTTACGAAATTAAAACTCTGCCATAGTCCAAGTAGGTGGCACAAGTAACGCGTGGGGTCGTTTAATTCAGAGCTCCACCTTTAACCAGTCACTTGTGCAGAACAGTTGATGGACTGCTCTTACCTTCTTCGAATAGCCGAGTCCAGCTGCCAGGGAATATTGGTTGCGCCCAACACAAGAACTTGATTGTTATCCGAACCAACGCCTGCAACGATACAAAGTGCTTCAACAAACCGATTTGTAAGTTCACCGGGATTTATGAGATGTGAAGAAAAGGGAAGAGCCCCTGATGTTGAACCACTTGTTCTCCGAATAGAAAGAACTCAGCTACGGCAGTTTGGACACGTGACCACACTGCTCCAAGAGTTTGGCGAGGCTAATCCTGCTAGCTATAATCCTTGAAATCCGCTCCAGAATCCGGATACCGAACAGGTGGCGCCGTCACATCTTCGACATAACTTGGTTGCGTCTTAGTGTTGATACAACGTAACTATCGAAGGTTGATAAAAAACGCCATGTTTCGAGATACCTAGGGCTGCTGCCTCTGACCTTACCGAAAGGAATGCAGGTTTTAAAATGAATAAAAAAAGATCCAAGGTGCCATTCTCTTGCACGACCCCAGTGATTGATTCAATCGTCATTTATCTGAGCGAAAGCTGTTTCGTTGCTGTTTGGCAACTGGCACGCACCTACGCAGATAGTTTGAATCATCGCAATCCTGGCGCCTCTAAAAAATACGCAAACCATTTCCCAAGAAAACAGTGCTTTGCTTGAACATTAAGTATTGGTAATATGTCTGATACAACTATCAAAACGACGGCAGTCACGTGAGCAGTGATTTTGGAAATTAGTGCGCAGACTGAGCGGGTACTTACCCATGAACTCACTTTAAACACTTCGTGGGGTATCAATGTTTTAATAAAACGTCACTACTGTTTTCAGTCGATACCGTCGCCTCCATTTTTAAGTATTTCAAAACCTTGCGAGGCTGAAGCCACTTTTGCTCCACCAGCTGGGTTGCAGACTTGCAACTCAAAGTTAAGTGCGCTTAGAATGCAATTGTTTGCCAATTGGCCTAGTGTTGAATAAACTCTAAACCTATACACACATTTGCGACACTTCCACAAGGATGGCGTTGTCAATCTTACCTTGCATTTGGACTAGAAACTCGGTTTTGATCCTTCTCGACGCTTCGCTCTCGTTGTCGCTACGAGAGCTGCAAAGAGAATCGACCTCGTCAATGAAGATGATCGACGGTTTCTGCTCTCGAGCCATTTTGAATAAAGCCTTCACCAACCTGCACAGACGAGCAACTGAATAACGCCAGTTCATAACCATGAACACATGCAGTACGACGCTAACGTCTACGCAGAGCTCTTCTTGAGCAGTGTGGTGAACAATCCTGTAATGTTCGCATGAAAAGAACAGACCCAAGCCACCGAAAAGAAGTTGGCGAAGCGCATAGTGGTGGCGAAAATAAAAAATAATGTGGTTTCTAAATTTCTACAAGAAATCTCATGTCAGGGCGTTCGCACAAGAAATTGAAAATGTGAATTCGCGCCCACTTTCACTTACAGTGGCGCTTTGCTCTCCTACCATTGCGGCGTTGCAAAAAGTATAGGGTTGCAAGCACCACACCAATCCACCAACACGAACTATCTTCCGTTGTGAGGAGCACTGTAACATGCATTGCACGACAGAAGCGGCTGGCTTGCGCTTAAGCGGCGTGAAATACACAAAAAAACTGCATCAGGATCAAAGCTACCGAAGTCAGAGAAACACGAAACACCAAAAACAGAATTACGGTAATGGGATCAGCGACGCTGCGATTTTACAGATGGCTTTCATATACACAACACACATTAATCAGTAGTGCAGGGGGTCACCAACCTTTTTGAAACTGCGAGCTACTTCTAGTGTACCGATTAATGCGACGGGCTACTAGTTTGATGCACACTTTTGAAATAAAAATTTTGCTCAATTTACCTTTAATTATTTGAGCATTGATCATGTTAATGTTATTTTTAGAACAGGCCCTCGGGCGACCTACATGGTCCTTTCGGGCGACCTGGTGTCCGCGGGCACCACGTTGGTGACCCCTGCAGTAGTGGATATACGTTTCGCTTCAGAAAACACAGGATTTGTCTAAACAACAGAATAACGTACTATGCATATTAAGCTGAAAGTTTTGCAAAAAGAGTATTTATTTCGAGGACATTTTAAATACCCAAGTACCATTTTTTATCATTAAAGTCAGCTAACATAACTCTGTTGCTGCAATGTACCGCGATCCTCGCATTCATAAAATTTTTAACGACGGGAAAGAAGTAAGACCAGAACGCGCGAACTACTTACTTTTCACTCTCTCCCAACCATTTTGACACCAGGTCTGAGGAGGAAATAGACAGGAAAGTCGAGTTATCTGCCTCTGTCGCGACAGCTTTTGCCAAGTACGATTTTCCGGTTCCAGGTGGCTAAAAGAGGATGCATGCAGTGCTTAACCTTGACTTTAACATTACGTCGTTGCTAACTGCACGTAGAGTTGAAACAAAACTTTCCTACGACATATGTCTCAGTGTCAATGAGAGTTTTGCGCTTGTCATAACTAGCAACGTAACGTAGCTGTAGCATATATGACAGGCTTTGTTGACAAGTGCTGAGCATTTTCAGCCATCAAATTTTGGCTCACCAGCCTATGACGAGTGCTGATGCTTATCATTTTTTAGTGAATCAACAGCATGTTGACAGCTACCGCTTCAGGAAAGATCGGCAAATGACGGGAGAAATGGTTTAGAAGACTTAAATGATAGGCACACGAAGAAAATTTGGTTTTCATTCATGACATCGCACCAACCTGCACTAAGTAAAATGGAAACATCACTCCGTCACGCAGAATATTATACTGCACGTTAAGAAAATTTACACCCCCCCGATCAGCACTGAGCTCTTAACGAAAGGAAAGCATATCCAACTAAAATGCTTGTAGCGTGAAGTAAAGCAAGTCAGCCTCATTAGCCTGGCGAGACAGCTTTGTCGCTTTTGCTACGCATGGCGAGGAGCCACCTTTGTTTTACTTTGGTAGTGACCCTTTGTTTGACATTCTGCTAACGACAAAATAACAGGAACAGACGGAACGAAAACTTACCCCATACAAAAGGATGCCTCTCCAAGGTGTTCGTTTGCCTAAAAATAATGACGAGCACATTTTGTTCGATCCATTTTTTCCACTTCAGGAAACACATTGTTAACTTTAGTGAACGCTACTCGGCTGCGGCTGGTAGCATAAAAGATACTGCTCGCAAAGAACATTCGAGTTGGAGAAAAAAAGTTAATTAAATTACTTGCGAAACTACTCAATGCAACAAATTGCCTGTAAAAAGATGAGGGAACTTGATAGGTAAGATAACTGCTTCTTTCAAAGATTCTTTTGCGTCTGATAATCCAGCTACATCGCTCCACTTGACGTTTGGTTTTTCAACCACAATGGCCCCTGCGATAAATGAAATGTAGGCAAATCCAACAACGCACCAGTTTAGCTAAATATGCGTTTATGGCTGTCCCATGATAACTGGTCAACACAAGCAGAGCAGTACGCTTTCAGATATATTAAACTCTTTGGATGGTATTTGAAAACGAAATGTACTGTAGTTTAGCAATGACAGAAACAAATCATATCGAATACTTTTCAGCTGTGCACCATGTGTTTGCATGTACTGAAAATCCAAGAAACCAAGTAAATCCGCATTCGGTAGCGAAGAATATCACACCATTACCAACAATCGTACCTGCTAACTGATTCTTGAACTTTTTCTTCTCGGGATCTTCATCGTCGTCATCTTCTTGATCTCTGTAAAATAGAACCCAAGTGGTACAGGCCTTGCAAGCGAACTGATGCAATTCTACCAAGGGCTAGATTGCACTGTGCGTTTATTGTTAGCAGAAGTTGGCGTGATCTAATGTCCTGCCACTTCTTAATGTTACACTGTCCAACTCCGTCGCGAGAACTCATCTAAACTTTCCCGCTTCTTTTAACATATGCGTAGGTCTGTACCTACTCTCGTTCATGAATAATCCTACCCGGGCATTCAGCCTAAATCAGTCCAGAAAACATGGAACAATATGCTTTACCCAGGAACGCTAGGAAACTTTAATAATAAACTAGTGTCTACTCCCGTACGACCGTAGCTTCTTTACCGGAAAGTATAGGAACAAAGGAGGAAGCAAGTTGTGATTCGAAGTTCCTCGAACGCCTATCTGAGCAAACTTCGTTTCTTCATTTAGCGCAAATAGCTAGTGATGTACGCTTGCCTTGCCCGGTTGGGTTGTAAAGGAAGACAACCCTAATTCTCAACTTTTCCCCAGATGTTCCGGTGGAGCGTGACATTGACTTGACCGCGGCTGCTACCATGTAAACGACCCATCAACTTCAAACTGTTGTCCACTGAACCGTGGCTGACACGCCGCATACTATAGGGCTTTGTTCTGTGCAACAATTCTTATTGATCGCACAAATGCGTATTGATAAAAAAGACAGCAGATTTTTAATACGATCTACAAGTGCAGATTTTGGAAATATAAACATGACAGTATATGCCTGAACAACGTGCAAGCAATGATCCACTCAGTTTGTGTTGAACACGACGGTAGTTTTATGTATATTGCACAATTACAAATAGACGATAAATCCCTGAATGTATCGTCTGTAAAGCAGATCTTCATTTGGTGAATGTCTTAGAAACCCGCACATGAGGTCATGCAGCTAAATATTGGTGATACTGACCAATATGTTCACACTGTACACCCTTGGTATACACGTCTGCAAACTTAATTTAACAAGAGATCTTCAGATCTATCGCGATACACATCATCAGCTGCCAACAAATTCTTCAAAATTAACAAAAAATCGACAAAATTGTGCACTGGTTCTTTGTATACCAATTTACCGAAAAAAAGTATTATGAAAAATCACCCTTACATTTTAAAACGCAAAAAGCTTTCAATATGTATGTAGTTCTAGCAACTTTCAAATGTTAGATTTAGACTCACGATCCGTCAGCTTTAACTTCTTTTTTCTTTTTTGGTTTTCCTTTATTATCAGATTGCCCTTTCAGATACTTTTTAAGCTGTTCAGCCCGGTCCAAGTATCCAATGCATTTGGTTCTGATGCTCTTCTTAATTGCAGCATTATCTTTTGCTTCATCTATCAAACAAATATTGATATAAGAAACAAAAAACTTGATGGGCCAAAGCCCTAGTGGCAGCTAGACAATAAATTTCAGTTTTTCGATCAGCAAAGCTGCTTATGGCCTGACTGCTGGCCTCTACACATCATTATAGTGCTTAACACATTTTTTATTGGCAAAAACCTTCAAATTTACTGAATAGCCTATACATGGCACAGCAAGATATTTCGTATTCCTAAATACTGCCTTGCTATGTTTTTCAAAATATTGGCATTACAATATTTTACTGTCATGAACATCACACACATTGCAGCTACTGTGGAACACTAAGAGTTCAAATGTTACAGGTGGCAACATTGTCAACATTTTGAAACATTTAAAGTGCCCTTCTGATCTAATGGCACAACCAGATGTCAAGAAGGTCAGTGGAAAGTACATCACTTTCTCAGCTGCTTCCTGATGTTAATAAACAATGATGAGCAACTGTTTGCAAGGGTAACTCAGCTCAATGTTAAACTTGAGCTTTCAAAGGAACTGTGCTCATTGCTGTGCCACTGATACATATGATACATAGAAAACTGCTTGTAACAATCAATGCCATGGGAAACACTCCTGACACATCTTTCATACTTTCAATGCAAGGACTGCTGTACAAGCATCCTGTCAAACAAGCGTGAACACCTGACATTGGTACTCATTTTTAAGAGGACGTTGGCTGGCCTATTCACAGAGGATCAAAACTAAAAACATCCCATTATGCATGCTATTGCAAGAGCTTAGCTGTGATTTCTCAATTTTTGTGGACAGCTACCAGTGAAAAAGACAATCGTGTTTTCATTACACTACAGTAAAAGTATTCAAAAGCACAAGAGCTTGTCCATTAAATGCCATAGTGCAACAGATTTCCTGCATTGCTTGGCAGCCAATACTCCTTTGCAAGGGGGCATTTGCAACAAACGTGTCAATTTTTTAAACTGGTGACATACTTTCAGTTAAATTTGCTAATCAGGAGTAAAAATATAATTGAAATTATGACATTTATACTATTTCGGACATTACCCTGCTTGTTACGCTTCAGAAAGGAAGTAGGAAAATCTGACAGCATTTTTCTGCTTGAGACAAAGGTTTCTTTAAACACCTATCAATGAAAAAATGTTTTCTATTGCTTAATTTTGCTAAGGTAAACAACCTTATTTTACTTTCTGTAAAGGTTAGAGTTACATGTAATTTAAGAATTTTTTTTATCTGATCAAGAAATTAAAGCAACTATCCATTTTTTGTATTTATATAAAAACCATACATGTGTATAAATACAGAAAACATCCAACGTTTTCTTGTGCAGAAACCAGGCTGTGGAGTTGGAACTCAAAATTCTAAAGTTTTAGGCATCTAAAGTTTTTGGCTCCAGCTCCAAGATGATTTGGTTCATTGAAAACTGAAAACCATTGTACTATTTGTACAAATTCCCCACAAACTAGGGCTGTGGAACTGGAACTTTATTTCAGGTTCTGGCTTCACCATCTAAGAATTTTTGGCTCCAGTTCCAGCCATCAAAACTGCTTGGGCTCTGGCTCCAGTCATCAAAAATTGCTTGGGCTCTGGCTCCATAGCTGTGGCAAAAACCACCAAACATGTTGATGATTTTCACGCATGGGAAACCCAAGTTGCCACCCAATGCTGTCGTTTACTTGAAGTGATCAGTTAAAGTTGATCATGCATTTACCCATGCATAAGATGATTACGACACTGCCAAATCTTGTTACAAACTGATTCATGCAATTGCTATGGACATGAAGCAAAAATTAAAGCACTGCGCCTATCCTAAAACCATTTGGAAATGTAACGTTTAACTGTTTTATAACAGAAAGCACAACACAAGGGCCTGTTTACTCAGCTGACAAGGTTTGCATAACCTTTACAATGCTGACTACAATAAATGTGCTTGTGCATGTTTCTTATGTCAGGCAGACACAGCAAAGCTGTTAACTTTCACTGGTCAGCTTCATAATTCATAATGTATTCCAGAGCAATGCATGAATTGAGTGAAAAGCTTGAAAACCTGGTTATGACAAAGATCACTGGGAATTTTGAAGTTACTGGAGTCAAGACATAGTTGTATTTTTAAACTTTAAGTAATTTTAATAGTCAGTTATACATTTCATTGAGGTTGCATTAATAACAAGCAACATCATTCCATGGTCACTAAACAAACCTGCACATACTTCATGGGTTTTGACAAAGCTTGTATCATGTGGTTATTCATTTTGTGAAGGTTTTCTGCACGTTCTACTTCATTCACCAAAACGAGCAGTTTCTACTGTTGCAACCTCTCCATTGGCATTGTGTTGAATGTGTGATTCACCATGAACGGGATGTGCGTGAAGAACAACACCACATATATGTGGCGTGAACAAGCAATAATAGAGTGATTGCGGCATGGAAGCTCTGTCAATAGTAACTTGTGAACAAATGAATGTAACGACTAGTGTACGCCAAGAGTGATCGCGGCGCATGATCTCTATTGTTGCTTGCTGCCACACTGTGAAGCTTTGCGCACTTGTCGCTCAGGCTTTCCAATCGCAACACTACCAAGGATATTCCTGGCTACATAGCACAATCAAGCTATCGTGTACAAAGGTGTGCTGTGAAAGAAAAGAAAATAGGCACAAGGTTTTTCACTTCATTACATTTCACTTCTTGACTGAACTTATAGCAAACTGGTAAGATTCAGGTGGGGTAGCTTATAAAGGTAACTTAAATGTAAGCCATACACCTATATCCAATCTGAATCATGATGTCGTTTGATGGACAGTCAGAAAACCCTTCCATATTAAAACCAGTTCGTCCACGATTTTCCATTAAAAAAACGTCAAAATTTGAAAAACCAATCTATATACACTTAAATGTTTGGCTTAAACTATAGGTGAAAAAAAGTTATGTGGTATGAAGTATTATTCTACACGTTCTAACATAATATCCTTTAAGAAACGGACATGCAACTCTTAGCTTCACAATAATAAACTGTGGCCAATATTGCCTTAACTCTGTCCCTAAAACTTAACCAGGGATACATCAAATTCTCATCCTTGTACTGAGTCTGGGCTGCAACCAATTGTGACACTTCAATTGTTTTACTAGTAGAGATTTTGCATTCCTCAATCATCATATAACAAGTTCAACCAGAGCTTAACATAAACAGTTATCCACCATATATTTTCAATCAGCAGCACATGTTTGCCTATTACTCACAACGTAGCTATGCAGTTCAACACTGGTAGATATCATGTCAGTTCACGTGCTGACAAAAGGAAAACATCACAACTGGCAGTCTTTTATTTTCATACAGAACATCACCATAACCCCTACTGTGTACAAAACATATGGTAAGTTTGTTGTGGCTTTGTTTTCACTGCTATTATGAAACTCATAGTTAATTAAAAAAGGTGTGTAATAAGTCATGGACTGCTTGGGCTGTTCTGTCTTAAGACTGACTCGACTCGAGCTTGCATTTTTCACATAATGAGCGCTAGAAATAGATATTTTCACAGCAATGACTGTCAGCTGATATGTATCTTTTACATTGTATTTCTGGGTAGATTTTTTAACTGAACAAAATCAATCAAAAATCACTCCTGGCTTTGTCTCTTGAAGACTAATGCCACTGTGCTATATCCCAGTGCTTCTCAGTCA
>Ga0210059_1008585_pt1 | contig 16083 bp, 7 predicted proteins | sample Ectturendosymbi2_FD_188042 | JGI IMG/M metagenome (GOLD analysis project Ga0210059, IMG submission 188042) | Ecteinascidia turbinata endosymbiont from Florida, USA - Sample 2 (SPAdes) (version 2) | ecosystem: Host-associated > Tunicates > Ascidians > Unclassified | place: Key West, Florida...
GGGAACGGCGTTCCCACACCTATTTTTGTAACACTACACCCCTGATTACCTGGCAAAAACGATAGCCTACTTTTTCATTCAAAATTGTTTTAAGTTTGATTATGACCATTACAGTGCTGTTGCGTTTGTTAACGCACGAATAACTTTGTGACATAAGAATGTGCTGTGTTTGTAATTAAATATCTGATTGCGGTAGCTAGCTTGGGAATTATCTAGTTTTCAATGAGTTGTGCTGTGGAGTGATTTGTATACGGCACGGGTCTTTCTTACTGATGCTGCCATATGCATTAATTAACAAATGAGTCTTTGTTAAACACAGTGATATCGTACGTTATTTTTCAGTCATTGTGATTTTCTATTGTGCAAACACAACTGCATTTCATATGGTTGACTGGAAATTTTTGGAAGGGGGTGGTTAGGTTAACTTGGGTTGCAAAATAGGTCGCTGTACGAAAAAGGTTGTAAATTACTGCCCTAAACAGTACGCACACCCCATTTAAGAACCACTGATTTATGCAATAAAATTTTGTTGCGAACATACATTGACCTTCTGAAGAATGGTACCGTGGTACATGGAAGTTTGGTTTGGAACCAAGGCATGCATACTGTTATACATTATGTGTGAATTGCTGGATTGCTAATAAAGAAGGACAGGATCCCAGGCGCAATTTTGATGCAAGATTTTTGTTCAATTATGGAAAAAATGTTTGTTTTCTTGATATAGCTTAGACCAGTGACTTTCAACCTGGAAGAGGCGTGCCCCACAGAGGTTGTGTACCATTTGCGGAAGGGCCGCCAGAAGATATTTTATGTACATAGCTGTATTACATTTGCTCTATCCGAGTTTAGATGGGGGTTGTTGGGTTATAGTAGGTTGATACAATGGGTTGCGGTGCAAAAAGGGTTGAAAACCACTGGCCTAGGCGCTTCAGTCAAAACAACGAGTGACGTTTGGACCCACTCCCCACAGTAGTGCAGTAGCGTAAAACTTTTAAAAATACATATGTGGGTTGCGGCAAAACGAGAAACTGTTATTGAAGGGATCAATATCATGAATTCCCTAGCAAGCAAACTATTTCAAGCGCATGTTTTGACTCGCACTGGCGAAATCATTTGAATAACCATTGGTAAAAATTTTTGACTTCTCTTGCATATTTGATTGGAGATTGTAGATGAATGGCTTTGTTGACACGTTTTTGAGTGTCGAGTGCTGGTATCTTTTCAACGAAATACAACCTCAACATCTAAAAACAGTTTCGAATTGCCGGAAAACAGTTTCGAATTACCGTATATTCTACACGTAATTAACAAATCAAACATCTATGTAGGATATACTAAATATATAAGAATGATTCCAATCTAAAACGTACAAGATTTCTTAGACAACCTAAGCTATTATTGGCAACTTTAGGTAATTCCATATGAACCGGATAAGACGTTTGCATGCATTTTTATAAAAATTGCATAATCCATGCCCAGTAACGCATTTATTGCCACAAATGAAATTATGTGAAAAAGACACATTCAAAAATCTTTTGAAACTTTCAAATTTTATCGTTTGAATAACAACAAATGTTTGCTGTTGTATTTGTCGAATAAGTCTTCTGATGTATCGTTATGGTTAGGACAAATTCTTGTGTCCAGTCGCCTCGAAAATGCAGGAATAGGAGCTAAACTTCGGTTTTCCCGGAACTTTTTCATAATGGTCCAAGTACAAAAAAAGCAAAACAATCACAAATAGGGAAATCTAATGATTGTTCTACAGTACTTGCCCATTTCCAAATTATAGTCGATATTATCGAGTACTATGCATCGGCTCGAACCTTTGCAATGAATGGAACAGAAATGTGTGCTTCGGTCTTTGTGGTCGGATTTGTACCAGGCATGCTAAGATTATGCATTTAAAAATCTTGTTAGACTTTAAAAAATAAATCTAATGAAACTCTAACTGCGAAACATAGCTTTTTGGAAAACCTTTTTAATTTGATCAAAATTCAACAAAAATTTTTTTCTGATGGCTGTTACAAACCTCAGGTGCGGAATTGTCAAGTTATTGCAAGAATTAGAATTCTGCCTAGTTAGTCTGGCTCTATCAGCTTACTGAAAAACATTTACATAGAAATATGGTTTTCCGAGTGACAAAATGTATGGCGCGTGACGGTGTTTGCAGAAGCGTGACGAGTAAATTGAATTATTTCTTGTCGCGTGCACTAAAGGTCAAGAAAAAAAATCGTGCGTGCGCTTGCCACGGATTCCAGACTGGCACAAAGGGGGATTGGGGTTAACCCCCCTTGACCTTGATATTTTACAAAAATTTATTACCTGCACAAAGCAAATTAATTGTTTTCGCATACTTTTGCTTGTTAATTTGTCGACTTTGTCTGATACGGCTGATCACCACAAGTGCGGACCGCAATGGCTACATTACCAATTTCTGTAGCATGATAGAACTGTTGCATGAGCTCAAAAACAGCTTTTTTAACATAGAAGCATCCAGGAATTTGATAATGTCTCAGCAGGGAAAAAGGAAAACTAAAATTTTCTGGACTTCTGTACAGAATGCAGAATTGAAAGTTTTCTTGCGTAGTTTATGCGCATTCTCAATTCTTGTGTAATTTAGAAAGATTCGATCATGCAAACCGGGGAGTGCGCCAGCCAGTCCAGCCGCACACTTTCTATGCTCGACTGCTCCTCCGATAAGACATCAGCGCAGCCTAATGTGGCAGTTGTAAATTGCTCTGACGCAATGATGAGTGCGTTTTACTACCCTGTTTTAACGCGCAGCCTGATACAGTATTTTTGCAGTTGTGAACTGCTGTGTGGCAGCGTCATTGTATTTTCCTTCGATATCCTAGCTTGGAGCGCTGATACTCTATATTCAGTGCAGTGACGCATAAAATAAAGGGAGTGCGTGTAGAAGAAAGTGCATATGATGTCTACAAACTTCGCCAAAACGTTGTTTGGAAAAATCAATATGACGTCAAATGGTGACGTCACAAACAACGTACACCAAATACAAATGACCACCACATGCCACTGAATGAAACCCCCCCATGAAAGTTTTCTGCGTACGCAACTGGTTGTAAGGGACGCCGGAGGGCGGAGGCATCAACTTGAAACAAATTTGTTGCAGCTATTCGCGCACCCAGAATATTGAGAATTGCTCTCTATAATTTCTGTTATTGCTTTTGGGGTCAACATTGTTGCTGAACAGAAAAAACATAATTGGAAACGATTTTTTTAATATAAATTTCCATTGTCGTCAACTCTTTTATTGCCCCCCTGCCCCACCATTGCTCCGGCGCCCCTGGCTGTTGCAATCAGCACTAAACTTAACAGCTGCGCACAAGAAAGCAATGAAGGATATTCAAAATTATCTATAAATCAAATTGAAATTGTGACTGGCATATGCCAAAGCCATTACCAAAGCCATTGCATGAGAAAACTCTGCGAACAAGCCAGCCTCAAAATCCAAATTGTTCTGCTTCCCAAGACAATCTTTTTTTGCGGTCCGCCTTTTTTTCTGCGTCGGCGCCCACAGGTCCTCTTCATTGTATTTGTGGTGCCCAGTCACATTTGCGGTTGGTTACAGCGCTGTCCTTGACCATCCATAACTTTTAAAGTACTTGCATTAGAATAAAACTTGAGATATGCAAGTTGTTCTATTTTTGTTAAATGTTCTGAATTTGTACAGACATCTTACATTTTCGTCTTGTTCCATGAGGTGCAGAACAAAAGCTAGACCACATTTAGAAATTTTTCCATACTCTTCTATAAATTTTGCACACTTTTCTCGTCATAACATTTTTTTGGAAGTAAAGTCACAAAAGTAGAACATGTTTGTTTTGGTAACCAAACGTATGTTTTAGATACTGATATTTACACGTTTACATTGAATACTGAAAGATAATGGCATGCTCTCAAAGCTTGTATCACAACAACGGCCACTTAGATTATTTTACTGGTCACACCAAATGTTGGTTGGATTTGCAGGCTAAAAACAAAAAAGTCCGCACGTAAATTTTCCACAGTGTACTCCACGTGCTATCTACAGGGTTGTCCATGGGACATATTTATCTGTCCCATCCCATAGCAATTTATGCCTGTCTCATCCCATGGGGTTCCAATTACATTATTATAATATTAATATGAAATACGATTCGCAACGTGAGTCTGCGTTGTTTGTGACGTCACAATTTGACGTCATATTCATTTTTTTCCAATTATAGAGAGCAATTCGCAACGTGAGTTCAAGAGATACGGTAGACTACTTTCATGGGTGTCCGCAGAGGGGGAAAATTGGTTTTTGCCCCCACTGGAAATTGGAAATAAGAACCCGTATTGGTGGCGTAGCAAAGTAAACATGACTAAATAATTCACACAATTAATCATATTTTTATTGAAGACTTAATCAATTTGATTGCTTTATCAGTAACTGGCCACAAAAGTGTTTGTCGTTACGAAAAAAATTTGTATGCAAGTCCAAAATCGGCCCGAAACATTTTGACAAACTTTACCCCGAACCCGGCACGGCCCGAAAAGCCCGGTTCGGCTTACAGCAGTTATTCAAATACTTTCTTTGAAGCGGAATCCAATGAATTTCCGTAAATGTATTAGTACGTGTCATGCACACTTTTTGTTCAGGCGGCAGCACAGAACCACACGTTCAATATTTGTTGCGTCGCTACTTATCCCACGTTCCAACACAACTTACCTCATCTTCCCCTAACCCGGAGGTTCTCAAACTTTTTTAGATACATACTCATTGACTCAATGTTTCTCAACCTTTTATGGCCCGTGCACCATCTTTTTAGAAAAAATATCCGGCGGGCCACTCTCCTGTGCTCACGCGTCATTAACAAGTCAGAACTGTATTGCACATAGCTGGTCTTACATAATGTATTGTACAGTGAAGGTTACAATTTTCAGGAACGTTTTGCCAAGGATTTATGGAACCCTCCGTGGACCACCAGAAATTCCAGATGGATCACCGGTGGTTCACTGGACCACGTTCCGCACGACTGCTTTAGGTGAACCTATGTGCGGCGCACCTTTTATAAATAATTAAACAGTACGCGATTGGAATAAAAAAAAACACAAACCATCAGTTAAGTGTATGATCATCACTCCGTAGGCATGCATTTAATGTGACAGATGAGGTTGGCGCAGCTTCACAAGTAAATCAATACTGGGAACTGGTTTGGAAAGACACAGACATTGGTCACGCTGAAAGTCTTGCATGAAAAATGCTGTTAATTTCGCTACTCGTGTTGTTGCGTAGCATTTGCCACCAGGTTGAAACCAGGGTCGCAGCCTGGTTTTAAGGCTTGGTGAGGAAAAATATATTTTATATTTTTGTTTTTATTATATGTTTAAAAGAAATTTTCCTGAGCACACCACAATTTAGGGAGGCATAAAGAATATATGGAGGGCACTGCCCCTTCCCCGTGGCTATGGGCCTGGTTGAAATGGTATTAAATCATAAATAATAAAATAATCGCCAGAAGAACCTATTTATCTGCTCGGCCTTGCATGAAATTTGTTTTCGTGCGCACCACAATGAATTTACACCAAAACAAAATGCCAGTACGATAAGCTCGCGTGCCCCTAATATTTCTCCAGCGTACCACCTAGGAGAACGCCCAATCCAGTTTTAGAACCCTTGTCCCATCTCTGCAGCAAGCCAGTACCTAAACTTTACCGCATCGCTTGCAACAAGTAGCCATTTATCTGCTCTCCTCTAGATACATAGATTGAATATTCGCTGTGCTGACTAGGACAGGGTTGCCAGATATTTTCCGTAACTATGTCCAAAATCTTCATAAAAATGGCCAAAACGGCTAGACTAGCCTACAGATCTGTTTCTAAATCTTAGTATGGTAGCAGTTTATCTATATTCTGATTGCTATGCCCAAAAAGGTATACAAGTTTCGACGAGGGCCCCAGAAGCTAGGGGACCGGCATCGGTCTGCTTACCCCCTGGCAAAATTTCCTCTCAGAGGTCCCAGTTGCTATCTTTCGAATTACTGTCACAAACTGCAGGGGTCACTTCCATCCTGGGACATAAACTTGATAATTGTCTGCACGATATAGGATAGGTCTGACTGTGAGCAGCAGTTGCCGCTTTGATTCGTTTGGTGACCATTTTCAGATGGAGTTGTGGAGATGTGCGTTTGAGGAACGTGAAATGAGACTTTCACGCTTCATACTTTTTTTAAACTGCAGAATGCACAGAGCAAGCCATACAAGTTTCAAGTTTATAATCGTTCCATATGACACAGCTGTTCAACAGAAACAATGCTGACGGCCGTTGCGAAATAAGAAAACCAACTGCGACTGTTCTTGCAGTAACTATTCTAGCTTGAAAAAGTCCCAACAATATCAATGATATTTTAGGAATATTTACCGCATTTTTGGCTAGTTTGCAGAGTCCATAAGAGAAGGAGATCATTGTATTTGCCGCCCTTATGTCTGGTAGACATTCCATGATACGATCCAAGGTTGCCTTGAAGAAAAAGCACTGTTTACTCTATAAAGTAGATTATAGAGGAAGAAGCAAAGCACAGTTTTGAAGCGTTGTGTTGAAATGGCTTCGACAGAAGAGTTTCTTAGCAACGTAGTCTCTTGCGAAATTTCGGTTAACTTTCCTCCCACAGACATACAGCCTATGATTTGATGATGAAAATAACAAAGCGAATAAAAAGGTAACTGCTTAATGAAGCAAGGACGTAAATAAGATGATTGTGAAAAGCACGATGAGCTTTCCCTTCAGTCTTTACATTAATGAAAATAATTTTCTACTGAACACCAACTTCTTTTTGCTTCTAAAAACTTTTTCTACTCCCGAAAGGTCATGGTCGGGTGGGGTGATCGTAAGTCAATGCGTTATTTCAACAAACGATCCTGTCTTTAAAGTATGTATGTGTTACGCCTAGGGTTGCCAGATCGCTTGAAATTTTTTCAAGGACATTTTGTTTTTCAAGAGATACGGTGTAACAACATGTGTAACAACATGTGTTACGTCTAGGTTTGCCAGATCGCTTGCAGTTGTTTCAAGGACATTGTGTTTTTCAAGAGATACGGTAGACTACTTTCATGGGTGTCCGCAGAGGGGGAAAATTGGTTTTAGCCCCCACTGGAAATTGGAACTAAGAACCAAAAAATGTTAGAAAATCTGAAGTCAGCATTTCAATTCCGATTAATCGATTAATTCTTGCAATACCATTTCATTTACCGGTATGGCGCTCACACTGCACAAAAGCCAGCTTCACTGTTCTGGTGTGATGCAGTGATGAACTTACAGAACTCCACTCATGTCCGCTCCTTCGCCTGCAGACTCACGTTGCGAAACTTGCGAGCGCATTGTTCTACTGTTTCTCTTTGTTGCGTAACAATAACATGGCAGCTAATCTTGAAAGGTTCACTCGAAAAAATTTTGGCACGGAGTGTGTGATCGATTTTAGGGTATACTGAGGTCGCTGAACCCGAATATGCACTTAGTTTTTTCAAATTGGCTCTGGTTTTTGAGATATTGAGCGCAAAAATTTTTCAGCGAAAAGTGCAAATAGGCTACCTATGCTGCACAATGCAAATACCTATGCTGGTGTCCCTATTGGCCGTTCAGTAACTTTGAAAGAGAGCTACTCGGCTGTAGAAATGGTGTTGCAGAAGCTGTGCTGCAACGAGCATAAGTGGTTGATATGTGTCGATTTGAAAATGGTAAACCTTTTATTGGGACAGCAAGGTGGTGATGTGAATATCCATGCTTTCTTTGTCTGTGGGATAGCAAAGCTGGTGATCAACTCAAAGTAAGGATTGTCCCGTACGTGAAGAACTCGTGGTGGAGGAGAACAATGTGATAAATTAACCTTTGGTTGATCGTGATATAATCCTCCTCCCACCTTTGCATATCAAATTTGGGCCTGATGAAACAATTCGTATAGGCGCTAGATAAGAATGCTGATTGCTTCCGATACATCCGCAACAGATTTCCTGCTACAAGTTGTGAGAAAGTTAAAGCAGGAATTTTTGATGGACCTCAAATCCGAAAGTTGATGAAAGATCCCGCGTTTGTTTCTCACATGACAGTGGTTGAATCCGCAGCCTGGTGTTCATATGTTTCTGTGGTAAAAGAGTTCTTGGGAAAAAAGAGGGCAGACTGTTACCAAAACATAATAAAGCAGATGCTAACGAACTTTCAAACTCTTGATGGGCAAGAATGAGTATAAAACTTCATTACCTCTTCAGTCACCTGGGTCGATTTCCAGATAATATTGGTGAAGTAAGCAAAGAACAAGGTGAAAGATTTCACCAGGCCATCAAGACTATGGAAACAGGGTACCAGGGTTGATGGGACCGTCATATGATGTCTGACTACTGTTGGAGCCTTATGCGGGACTCTAACCAGCAAAATTTCAAGCGGAAATCATATAAACGTACCTTTCAACAAGTGGATTGACCTAACCTGGACTATCGAGGACAGCTTATGTTTTATTTTGTTTATATTGGTATGAAATTTCAGTGCCATTTTGCAATGTACAGTAGCATGTTCAGTGATACGCAATTTATCAATAAGCGCTAATGTGAAAAAAAAATGATTTCAGTATATCTCAAAAACTAGAGCCAATTTGAAAAAACTAAGTGCACATTCGAGTTCAGCGACCTCAGTATACCCTAAAATCGATCTCACACTCCGTGCCTTTTGAAAAAGTAATTTTTTTGTCGACCTGTGTAATTAATGCGTTTTTCCGCATGTGACTGCTGACCTCAGACGTCTTTGGCTGGTGATGCAGCGAGACAGTAACTGCTGATAACAGTAAGACGCGTTGTTTTATACTGTGTGAAAAGAAGCAGGGGTGAATCTGTGGCAATGCTTCCACTTCCACAAGTTTCAAAAATCCATCATAGGGTGAGACTGAGTGTGACAAATGTGTCCAAGTGAATAGTTTAACCAAGCTACGCTTATGCAGCTGCTTTTCACACTGCATAAAACTACGTGGTTTGTTAGAAATACCTCTGTGGAAGGCTTGTGGGAACACGTCTTAATCATTAAGGCTCAGTTCCAATGTGCCTGAGTAAATAACCTAATCCAGCTACACTTATGCAGCTTCTTATCACACAATATAAAACTACGTGGCTTGTTAGAAATACTTGTAAAAGGCTTGTGGGAATACATGTTAATCGTTAAGGCTTAGCTCTTACTTGTGAGCGAATACTAAATGCAAAGCTATATTCACCCTGGCGAGTTTTCATAATTCGTCTATTCAGTTTGTATGCCTGTGTGGTGTTCTAATTTCAGTACGTTCGAATCGTAAGTTGTCTGATAGTCGTGTTAAGATACAGTGAACAGTTTTGTGAGAGTGTGTAACTTTCTTGATTTTTCACCGCTAATGCTGATCTGAGAGTTGATTGTTCTTAACTACCGTATGACTTGTTTGTAGAACGTGCTCGCAAAAATGGATATTAGGCCGTTTATGAAAAGCAAAAGCATTTCTGATAGCCAAAGTGTAGAAAACAAGTTGGACAAAAGATTTCAAAAGTGAGTTCTATTCAACCAGCACAGACAAATGAGAAAGCTGCAAACGTACTTGTTGATAGTTCAAGTCCATTTGAGACTCATTTGTGTGGAGTTCACAATAGTAACGACTTTTACGCGCCAATTCAGCAAAAGTTGTAACAGATGACAGAAAGTACACCTTTTTGTCAAATTCGTATAGCCTACAGCTCCACTTCAAAATGATTTCAAAATGATGCTAATGGAGCGCGTGCTTTCACTGGGAATTTTCTTTGTGGTGTAGAAACAGTAAAGTGTTTTGTGAACGTCCATTTGCATTTCAACGTTAGCAACCTGAAAACGATCAGCAAAATGTCAACGTTGGCTCCCATGGAAAAATTTCTACGGACGCCCATGGCTACTTTAACTCTTTCAGTAAACTTTCACGTACGGGCACATCAGGCCAAATCAGGCCCGTAGCCAGGTTTTGAGGTTTGGAGGGGCAAGATACATTTTTAGGGGGCACGATTTTTGTTTTCATTATATTTTTAAAACAAATTTTTCTGGGAACAAGATAATTTGGGGCGCACAAAAGAAATTTGGGGGGAACTACCCCCGAATGACCCCGTGGCTACGGGCCTGGGCTAAACTAACTATGTACGAAATTGAAAACTAACCAATATGTATTCAGACGACACAACCGTTCTTGAATAGTTTACTGTTACTACCAGGGCCGGATTAACCATTGGGCAAACTGGACAAATGCCCGGGGCCTCGCGCTTTTCGGGGCCTCGGGCTTGAATATCAAAGCACTCCTTTACAGTTTTTTTTATGTCTTTAGGCTGTTCACCACGCTTCAAAATTGTAGAGCTTTTTGATTAGTGCGTATAACATTAAGATTAAGGAAACTGACAAGTTTGGTATTTATCGTTTTTGAGTGACGTACAAGCATGGAACCAAAGAGCACCACGCTTTGTGACGCAAGAATTTGATCGAAATCTCTGCATCCATGGGCGTCCGCACAAATTTTTCCAGAGTGGGCAACGTCGATATTTTGCCTATCATTTTCAGGTTGCTGACGATGCAATGCGAATGAACGTTCACCAAATGCTCAACCCTTCCCACCCAGTGGCGTATCTATGCAAAGTGGCGCCCATGGCAAAGTTTAAATGTGCCCCCTTTCTAATAATTTAAATATATGGGCACAAATTTTCCGAAAAACAAACTATGAAGAATATTAATGTTTTATGAAGGAAAATATTTGGCTATGTGTTTGCTCTAAACGTTTCAGCAAGTAAAATGTGAATTGAATTGTCCATAAGTACCACAACATGCTTCTGTATTCATTTATTTTACTTATGAAGAAGAGCAAAACACATTTAAACAACAACGTTTTTATAATTTATAGGGCTACTAAATGTTGCCTGACAAAAACGTTATATCTTGCAAAAAAAATCAAACAACATATTGCAACTGCAAACGACAGTTTATTTTAAGATGAAACACATTCAATCTGAAATGTGCAAAAATTATTTAATGCATGTATCATTTTTGTTCAAAACACACAATTCCATCGAAATAGTAATATATACAATTTTTGGTTAAACTACACAAAAAATGCGAATTTCAAAACACCATTTTTCGTGACTTTATCGAAGCAAATTCGTTTGTGATTTCATCAAAGTCAGCTTTGTCTGTTTCTTCCATTCCTGTACTCATCAAAGCTAGATCGCACAAACTGCCCGACTAGTTGTTAGTCATTGGGGCCTGGAGGTATTAAAGGGTCAGTTTTAGTTCACTGAATGACCGCTCGCTGCTTGCAAGACAAACTGCCATCGTCAGCATTATTGGCAAAGCAATTCGAAGAATGTCAGGACTTCAGGACTCGATACTTTTAAAGTTGCACGACTTGAAACTAGCATTTTTCAATTTAGAATCTTCTCATATAAATGTTTGCTATCCACATCTGAGCTGTACAAAACTCCTAATTATCACTCACAGTCGGGACTGTAACAAAGGCCTTGGACATCGAACAGAAAGTCACATTTGGACAGAAAAAGGCAGCTCTAAACAAGACGAATAAATTTATTCTTTTGCTCAATATGCACGCGGTAATGATACGAACTGCTAATTTTTTAAGGACTATCTGTACCTTAGTTTCCGGACTGGGGCGTTGTATTCAGCCTATTTGTCGGACACTAGTGGCCATCGAAGAAGTTTCGTAATGTCGGAGTGCACCGGAGCAGTTCAAGTAATTTGTAAATCTGTAGGACCCTAACAGCAGTTATTTGCGTAACAGTCACATCCTCACAGCCACAGACTTAAAGTCATCAACCAAATTCGAACTAATATCGTCTTGCCTGAAATGCAGCAGCATAGACTGACCTATCTTTTCTTATAGCGTGAGAAGGTCGACGTCTTGTAGACATGGCATGGGAGCATTCTTGCTCTGTCACAATGTCTGACCGTCGTGAGTAGTAGGGAACTGGGGATTGAGGGGTCCGGCTCTTTTCTTTGTTTGTTTATTGTATCGACTTCTCAATGATGCCCAAAAATTGCATCGGAATTCCCCACCCCAGGGCCCTTGTCTTTTCCAGGGTCCCTCTGTCTTCCCAAAATTGCATAGGAATTCCCCACCCCAGGGCCCCGTGTCTTTCCCAGGGTCCCTCTGTGTTTCCTTGGGCCTCTCTGTCTGTCCTCATCCTTGAAAGCCTGGAGCAAGAGTTTTGTATTTTGCCAGATCCCCTGTTGCATTATAAGCCTGTGTTAAGGTTTTGTCCAAAAGTCGAAACTCTTCAATGCCTGTGAGCTTTGGTATTTTCGTCATGTTGCCGCCGTCTTTTCAAATGGTTTGCTAAGTTGTTCGTTTCAGCTGACTGCTTTGTTTGGCTTGTGATCGTTGAATAGAAGTTTTTCTGGTGGTTCACAGTCGTTCGCGAAGCGTCTTGTTTCGTTTGAATGCACTTTCTTAGCTTTGCATGCGAAAACCAAGCTTTCCCCCGATGCGTCGTTTTTCAGTGTCAAAAGACGTGACGGTTTGGATACTCGAGCCATTGCGCGCACAATGGTGTTTTATTTCACCACAGAGTTTCACGCAGCCGGTTTCAAAGTGTCTGTAAAAGTTGTCAGGCATAGGGTGATTGGCTTGCATGTTTCTAACTTATCGTTTGAAAGATAGTTTAATATGGGGTGATTTGGTTTGCATGTTTCTAACTTATCGTTTAAAAGATTGTGTTTAGTTTGGCACAGTCTAAGGTTTGTATGTTTCTTTCTTAATTGTCTGAAAGATAGTTTTGCACAGGGTGATTAGGTTTGTTTGTTTCTAACTTATCATTTGAAAGATTGTGCATTGGTTCAAGCTGTTTGCATCTGAAAAAGTGTTGAATTTAATTTATTTTCTTGTATTGTGCATACAGAGGTAGTCATTGCTTAGAGATTCAGCATCCATTAGTTGTAGTTAATCTGTATTTTCAAATCTGAACGCAAAAAGATTGCACAGAGCTTCTCTAGTTCAATGTTTTCAGAATTGTCAGGTAATAGGTTAAAGACTGTGTTTATATTCAGGTAAGCATAACCGCTTTTCTTTTTGTTTGTAATGGTTTACTTTAAATTTTGGTTGGTTTGCTGTTACATAATCAATGCTTTTGAAATTGCTTAGCAATGTGCTCTGTGTTAACCCTTTTCATCACCAAATGGTAAGATTTGTTTGAGGTTGTTTCAATCAATGTGAAAAGTGATCCTGGCTGGACTGTCTGAGCTTTGTTCAAAGAGGTGCTTTGTCTTAACCCTTTATTGCCACCAAATGGTGAATTTGTTTGAGGTTGCTTCAATCTACCTGAGCTTTGTTCAAAGATGGGTAGTTCATGTCTCAATAGTTTGTGAAACAAGAAAACTAAAGGTGTGATACTCATTTATTACAAAGCACTATCGTCAAAATATGTTTATAGCCTTGAAGTCTATAAACATAATCCGATTTCAATCACTGGCAGTTTTTGAAAAAAGAGTTTTTTAATATTCAACATGCATTTTCTGTCCATCACTCTGGAAAATGAGACTTTTATCACTGATGACAACAGCGAAAGCTTCTGTGTTTGCAGCTACGTTTGCTGAGAACTGTGCTTTTGTCTGAACGTCAATCACAGAGTTTTTGAGTTTTTCGCTCTGTTTTGTCACGCCAAAGACAAACATTGGGAAAAGTTCCTTGTAATCTGCTGGGGTTATATTTGGAGAAGAAATCAACTCTTCTACATTGCAAAACTTTGTTCGGAATGCTGCGGCATCCCCATAAACCCTTGAAAATTTTTGCTGAGTAAAGTTTATGTCATCATAACCAATCTCAGGGTATCGCCGACTATTCAGCATCACAAACATATTTGTGAGATTACAGTGGTCAAAAATTGATGGGTTGTGTTCCTGGTTTCCAGATTCATCTGTCTGAAATGTTATGATTATCCAGCGGGGTTTCTCCGGGGCTGATTTCACCGACAATCGCCAGGTGAAATTTTTTATTTGTGGGACTGAGATCGAATTGCATTGAATCATTCAGTAACCGACTGGAAGACTTGATTTTGACTCAATTGTTTTGTATAGTGCAAGTTTTTCTTGATCATTTGGAAGCACATGAGGCATATACCAAGAAAGTTTTGTCAAGACAATCTTTCCGTCATCAGGTTCTGCAATTGCTGGGGGATTGCCGCCAGGACCTGCTGCCACTGCTCCAGTTTTAAAAATTGCATCATTGTCGCCCTTTTTTACGAGAGTGAGTTGATGCTTGAAGCCGTAAACGACTTTCTCATAGACATCACAGCACCCAAAGATGTGTTTCAGTGGAACTCTGAATGAAAATGTGCCTTTCGGGTCAGGCTTTTGAATGATATACCGTTGTCGAACTCCAAAACCTGTGTTATTTTTAAGATGAGCTGTTATGTGTGAATCTTTATACCAAAGTTGATTCAAACCCGTGCTTTTTTGAAAATCATCTGGAAATTTCAACCGCCCAAGCATCGTTGTTGCTTGCCCGGGGTGACGCAGACTTTCAATTTCTTGGCCTGAAAGTTGATATTTCATGTTGTTGAAAAGATGCATCATGGCATTGTTTGTTAGCGTAATGACATCAGCATCGGCGTAAGCAGCATCGTCGGCGTTTGTAACCAACTTACCGTCAAAAACTAGATAACTTTCACTCGGATGTGTGAACAAGTCCTGCGTTTCAACATTAATTCGAATTTCACTGGGCCGGTTAAGGCCAGTGCCAGTGATTGGCTCGTATCTGTGATATTCATATCGCTCAACTGATTCATCATATTCTGGTTTTTGAGTAATGTTAAGAATGTCCATTGTTTATTATATGCATAAAATTTTATTGTTTATTCAATCGTTTGACAAGGTCTTGAATCTTGATCGCGCGCTGCCCCGACCCAGCTATCAAGTTGTTCAAATTTGGTGTTGTCAACTGCTGTGCCTTCTGAGGTGTTGCCCCTTGGGGTGCAAGCGGAGGTGTTGAAGACACAAGTTTTGACAAAATTTGTTGTGATTTGGGAGTCAACTGTGAACTCGCAAAATCAATAGCTTTTTGTCCAGCCTTTTGCCTAGCACTTCGAGCGATGTTCAAAGCTGTGTCAACAACTTTCTTTTTACTGATGAATCCTGACAAAAAGTCTTTGAGCTTTGAAAAAATCCCAGAGCCGCCGACTTGATACTTTCTTTGATATCCACGTTTAATAATTAACATATTTATTTAATGTCAGAATTAAGTTTTTATAAGCATCACGAGACAAAATTTTTTGCCTCAAAAGTTCATCATAAATGCTGACGATTTCATTTCGAAGATCTGTGTTTCCTGCTTGTTTTGAAACCATCAACAATTCCAACCGTTCACACAAGGCGTTGGGATCACTTGGGAGAAAGCCTTGACTTGTGTTTTTTTCTGTTCACGTTTCGCTTTTTGCTTTGGTGCTTTCACATGTTTCTCCCAAATTGGTCTTATGAAATTTTCCTACTTATGCCTCTTGGTTGAAGCTAGCCTGTCTGGATTTTCTGGATGTATCATCGCACCTGTCCTTTTAATAATTTCTTTATAATTTTTCACATCATTACCATCATAAACGCCAGTTTTTGGCTTTTTCATAACAATGAGCTCCCAAAGACCTGGGGTTCCCTTGCATCTTTTACCATCAACAAACAAATTGCTATCGTTATCAATTTTAACCCTTTTTCCGCCCATAAAATATTTCCCCTTTTCTCTTCTTACTCCATACGTTGTTTCAGCTTTTCCCTTACTTTGTGAATACTTTTCAAGATATTCCCCAGCTACTGAAGTTTCATCGAGTTCTATTTGTGGTGTGTCAAGTTCTGCAAATGCTTCAGGTTGTCCTTCGTCTTGACCCCAAGGCAATGCTTGCTGCGCTGGCATATTTTCTATTGCTTCTTGGAGTAGGGCAAACTTTGAAACAATTTCTTCAGAAGACTTTTGTTGTTGTTCAGTTATTGGCTTGAATATTTTTCCAAAATCTTCGTAAAGTGATTGCTCACCCAATCGTTCTGAGCGAAAATCACTCTGAATTTTTTTCTTGGTTTTGAGATATTCAGCG
>Ga0210059_1008586_pt1 | contig 16081 bp, 10 predicted proteins | sample Ectturendosymbi2_FD_188042 | JGI IMG/M metagenome (GOLD analysis project Ga0210059, IMG submission 188042) | Ecteinascidia turbinata endosymbiont from Florida, USA - Sample 2 (SPAdes) (version 2) | ecosystem: Host-associated > Tunicates > Ascidians > Unclassified | place: Key West, Florida...
ATTGTGACGCACAATGCAACCGGTCTCAACTGTGGTGACGAAATCCCATTTGATCCTATCACTAAATTTGAAAAAATAAGCCAAACAAAGGTAAAAACTTGATGAAAGCACCTACCTGTGTCACTAAGTTTCGAAGCTTGGTGACATTACCAGAGACTCTCTGAGTATCATCCCTGCTCGCCATGCTTTCCACAATTGTAGACAAGGACTTGTGCACTGTGAAGGGTTTGCAACTATTAAACTGCTGATCATAACATCGAATACAACCACATGCTACTTCTTGCATTAATTTGATTTTGGTGACAGCAACTGGCGGTAGCCTGCTTCTTGCTGAGGCTGTTGAGATGAACACTCTTGCCCAAGGAGCGCTACAGCGATTCACCCAGCGGCCGTGGATCGACCACCCAACCTTTCAATTGAGAGGCGGACACTCTACCACTGAGCTATCGCCGCCCCGATGCAGCGTTTTTTCCTTGCCATGAAAAAAGATATTGATCTTAGTTCTTTTCTACCCAACTTATTCAAGCGAAAAGGTATGAACAAACAAGCCATTCTGTTGAAAATGAACACGTCGTTATTTCATAAAGAATGCTTTGATTTTTCCCATGGGGCTTTATAAATCTGTACATTACACACACTTCAACATGTTTAAGCAACTAATTTACTGGGTGCACACATGAAAGGGCTCACCTTTCGAAGCAGTAGCAACAAATTTGCTATGGTTGGTGGTGGGCCCTTGCCCTTTTGCAGGAATGTTTTCGCTGCATGAAGCTGAAAATGTGGCTGCTCTTCGGGGATTCCCCTGGACAGGAGTGGTAAGATGCGATTTTGATAGTCGTGGCTTCAAAGAGTTTTAGGTCATATGATTACTTTAGAAGTGATCTTGCAAATCAATTTTCACACAATGTCTGGCATCTTTAGTTCAATCCAAACCAACGCGCAACCGCACGTATGGAAGTGGTAGTTCTCACACCTGTTTACACAAAAACTCGATTTCGATGCTCTCCACAAAGTTTCTAGGTTCCCACAAACTTATTTCAAACGGTTTGAGAAGTAAACTGTCACCCACAAATTTTCTTTGTTCGGGGAGTTTGTGGCTGATTAGTGTGAGATATATATTACTAGAAAGCAAAGAAGCATAGAGTCGCTGGTTCCATTTAGCATTTACAAAACGCATGCAGAGAACCTTCGAATTAGTTGAATACAGCTAGGACAGCGTTTAGCAACTGATTGGAAGCAGCCAAAAATCTCGTTAAGAAAAATCACTGAATTAAAACAACAGTATATAATGGAGGCGCACCACAAAAAGGCAGTGATCAACAGCTGTAAATACGCAAACTTACATCGTTCCAACTACCGTCAGAAACTAGTGAGCCACTCGAAGATAAATGGTTTGATGTCAAACTCAAATCTGGATTGCTATGACTCAAGTTTTGCATTCCCTGCAGACTTTTCGGAACCTTCAACAAAGAAAAATCAGTGAAACTAGACTGGTTTCTATTGTCTGACAGGACCTGTAGGACTGGGTGCATCAGTTAAAAAGCATGGCCTTCCTCTTCCTCATAGAATGCAGTCAAGTGATGCTCGCATTACAACGCACAGTTCTGTTGCGGCCACTAGCGGTGAAACACGTTGCATGAATTTTAGTGATTTTCAGACACACAGTGCAGTGCCCGATTATGGCGGCGCGGGGCCTTAAGTTGAAAATACAATTGAACAAGTGGACCACTGTCAAACATAGATTCTGTGGGTATGCACGTGAATACCATTTTTAAGGTTTTACCTTGCTGGCCGTTAAGACATTGTGAGCGACCGCCACTGTTTCATCTGAATACCGGGATGGTCATAACACGGTGTGTCTGTGTTTTGGCGCTGGTTTATGCAGAGTATTGATCGACAGGCCGGGGCAATGAAAAAATTTTGCCGGGGGCCGGGGCGGAAAATACATAAAACTTTAATGAGTGAACGCACAAAATCAGCAGATTTTCTCTCAAGATTCTCACTCATGCATATGGTTTAAAACTACATCGTTTCAGTTGACTCAACGACAAAGTTAGTGCAGTGTGCTTTCCTCCATTCGTGCCGGTAATTGAGTAAGCCTAACAGTCGCGACGGGAAATGTTGGGATTGAGAACAAAGTGACTTTTCGCTAAGATGCCAAAATCAACACACTCTGTTAATTGTCATTCAACTTTCCCTCCCGAAGTTCTCTTTCTTTCTCATTGCGTCGTTCTTTTGTTATTCAGTTGAAACCATGTTTGAATTCTTGCTGGCGCGATCAACTCAGTTTGCAGATCTTACTGGGGAACATCAATTTTGTTGTCATTGTAACGGCGTTTATCACGATTCAAGGCACTGTTATGCAACAAGTAATCTGTGACGGACGCGTACATTTCTAGCCGCAAACTTTCCACAACTACGATAGCATTAGTAATAAGTGAAGGGCAGAGGAACGTGCCACGTCTGATCATTGCCATCGCCAGGTCATGTAAAGCAACGTTAATTTGTGAGCATAGTTGCAGTAACGCGGGTAACATTTTCTTTTGCATTGCTTATGTACATTAAAAGCACGGAAAACTCTTGCATTCCATACTGTTGTTATGGATGAAATGCAGCACACACTTGTTCGTTGTCCAGTCCGTGGGCAAAGCAACGGAAATGTTGGCACAAAGTTAGGACGTATATGCAGAACTTGCCGCAGCCCCGGTCCGGCCACGGCCAAAAATCCTGCCCCGGTCCGATCACTAATCCAGAGATATCCTGCTGTATTTTGAGAGACTGTTGGAGAAATATGAGAGACCTTTTCGGTCTCTAAAAACGCTTTAATAAAACACTGATTAAGAATACTGAATTTCGTAGGTAGGCAAAACCTGGTCCTAAATAGCAGCTGGTGGACATATGAGCCTTTTTTCATCATTGCTATATCTAGACAGCGTATTCTCAGTCAAAGTGTCGAAGTCGATTGTCAAAAGCAGCAAACCTATTGCATAAGATTGCATTTTCTGGATTTTGCCACAGCAAACTTGTTTATGATCCTGGTAGTGTGTATTTCACATAGAACTTCATGCTATATGCTCTTTAGAATTAGGCTGTTCAGCTTGTTTCGCCTAATAGTGCTCCTTTGTTCATCTACCATCTTAAGTTTAGAAAATGTCTGTTCTCCACTGCAGTTGGTCACCATGACAGTTAAAAAAGAAATGCTCAAATCAGTTCCCGCATTTGTAAAAGAAGACTGCAAGTACACACTTAATGGCTAGTGAATAGACGCCAAATACCGGGCTGCCAATTAGATTTTTTGAACAACCCCATATGCAGTAGACTCACCAAACACAACCAAGATTTGAACAGAAAATCCCAGGTAGACACAAAATTAGGTGGATCTTTCTACTATCTATCACATATGGCCATCTGTAAGTCACAAAACGTGCTGGTGAATATATATACTGTAACTTTGTCAATGAACTTGTGTCTGTCGGAATTATTATATCGCAGTAAACATGGATTTGTTTGCATTTCTGACGGTGATCTAGCAGCATTCACAACCATTAAATCTTCATTCCCAGTGTCCTTCTGTAGCTAACCTTTGAGATCTGGATCTTTCAGCCACTCTACCTCAAAATTGCTGTGTGTACCACTTAATCGTTCTGGGGGCTTGCTTCATCAGCATCTCTTGCCACTTGAACTCACTGCACTTAGCTAATATTTAGAGCTTATACGGTGTCAGCTGCTTGTTCATCAGTTACGTTGAAGACTACCGTACCTTGATAAAACAAGATAAAAAAGATGAGACTAGAAATAAAGTTTAATCAATCATACCCTGTCTTAAATCACTGCTACGCAGTTAAATCCTTAAAGCCCAGATCGTAAGAAAAAAAACAGAAAGCCAGAATGGCATTGAAAACCCCAGGTTTGGCACCACTGGACAAATCATTTTGAAAGTACAAAAAATTTAACACAACTTATAGAACAGGTGAATGTATGATGTAATAATATTTTTTTAATGCCATTCACTAAAATACAATCAAGCATATCTGGAAATTGCTGCATGTTGACCTCATTGCTTGAGTGGTCCCATTAAGCTGCAAATAACTGTAAAATACTTCAATCTTCAAATCACAGTAGTCTAATGCAAAAGCATTCCCTTGAAAATCTTCACCTACTTGCTTACGGCAAATTTAGCAAAATAGTGACTTCATGGACTGATAAAATTCTATATATATAATCAGGGATGGATATTAGGGGGAAACGAACGGGGTGGTCGCCTCAGGCCGCTTTGTTTCAGAAAGCCATACCCATAAGTCCACTTCTGACAGTTGAACTTACTTTTTGCGTTGTTTTGTTAAAAAGCTTATTAATCACTCTGTAGGCATGGTGTGTCAAAACAAAGCAACAACAATGTGCACATGTGCCCACAGGGGCCCCTCAACAACTTTTAATGTTTAGACAAAGACCAATTTAAAATCAAATGACTTCAAACAACTTAGAATGAGAAATGGACTTCCACGCAGACGCAAATTCCCAGAAAAAAAGAAAAATTTTATTTGCTTTTAGTGAATAAAGATTCTGCATAGCATGTGTAAAATATATGGCCCCCTTCAGAGTTTGCCTCGAGCACCTAAAATCTAATCTCCACCCTTGCATATAACAAAAAACAAGTTTAACACAAGGACCGCGGGGTCCCCAAAAGCACGGAGCCCTAGTGATTGTTACATTTGCTACTATTGTCAATCTGGAATTGACACAGTGACAGATGCAGGTTTGAAGCGGTAACAGTGCGGGGCTGCGCAGGAGCAGACAATAAATTTCAAACTATGTAGGGCTCTATTGTATATTGTGCACAACAAGGTAGGCTACGTGAATATTTCCCATGTCACAATAAGTTCTAACACATGATGAGAACGTATTACGACGTTTGTAGCACAAGAGCTGCCTACATTTTCGATTTCAAGATTCATCTTGCAAAACGTTCTTAATTCTGATAATACCAATCCATGACCCATCAAAAAATCTTACATGGCCCACAGGTTGAAAAACCATGTCCTAATTTATTATGAAGAAGAGCTGAAGATGCTATATTACAATATACTCTGTCAACATTCAGTGTCTGAGTCTGTGCTGTGACAGCTTCCTTTTGATAGATCCTGCTTTATGCAATTACAACATCTATATTTTGTAGCCTCATTGTAACCTCACAAAACTTCAGTCTCAGGTGATCTGTTGCTTGTGTTAACTGCTATATGTACTTTACATCATATTTGTTGCTTAAACATGTTTATTTTTCTGAAAAGCACTTACGTTTTTGATCCAGGAAGATGGTGACCTGGTCTATATAGTCCCACAATTATCCCACATAAGTTCAGCTGCAGCAGAAAAGTAGCATCACAGTATCTTCATTTGTTTCAACCATTTTAAAGCTGTTGGTGACGGTGAGTGTGTCAGTGTAGAATTTTATACCATCTTATTTTTAATCAGCAAGGCCAGAAGAAAATCGGATAGATTATGACAGGCCAGAATTAACTTCTGGGTTTGTGCATTACCATTTGCCTTGTGCAAGACTACTACTCTGCATAGCACTACCACACAAGGAGATTATAGTTGTCTACAGTCTTACCTTAAAGTCATATGGCTCAAGCAATTCTTCACTTGGATCATTTAGAGTTGTGATTGCAGTATTGCTCGAAGTCATTTTCAAACTTTTCTTTGAACCTTTTTTTGAAGATTTCTTATTCTTTTTACTTAAAGTGGGAGGTGAGGAAGATATGACGGTCATCAAAGCTTCTGCCTGCAGTTGGTTCAAGATACTTTCCAATAGATATATGTCTTGCTGAAGATTTTTTAAATCTGATATAATCATAAATAGCAATTAATGATTAAGTAAAGAAGACTGCTCAAATATTAAAGATAGTTTGAACAGAACTATTTTCCAAAATTTCTCTGATGTAGCACGGTTACCCCTAATACAGAAAATTGTTACCATTTTATTAACATCCAGAACTTCTCATCATGTTTTCAAAAAAATAACAGATCAGATTGAAATTACAAGGAAAAAACTATGCAATTTTTACTACATATGTATTCAGCCAGTCTTAAAAAAATCTTATTTTGCCAATGGTGAATGCACTAATATTTATAAGTCACTTGCAACTACACCTTCAATCAACATGAAGCACGTGAAATTGTTTGGCACCGTTATGTTGGTAACACTTTCAGTTCCAACATAATTATGTACATATACAAAATGTTATTTTACAGAAAAGAAACAGGGCAATGTACAAATAGAATTCTGGCTTCTATTGGATACCAGTTGCAATCTTTCTCTCTGGAAAGTTTGTGCATTTATGTACAAAAACTATGAAGAGAAACAATGGACGTAACCACTGAACGCCTTGTTTGGCCTTCCATTGCAATGTCCTTGTTAAAGTGACATATACATGGTAACCTTCCAAACCCACTTGGTTTCAAGTGTGACCGCTTGTGCAAACATGTGATATAATATATAGCTATATAATAATGTTCAACATTGATCCAGGAATATGACAAGTGATTGCTTAATTGTAAGCATGACAGATTTACCTTGAGTGTAAGGACCAACATCTTCATCTTGATGAATAACATGGTTTTCACCAGGGTCAGTCTTAAACATAAACATATATTTTGATTTACCATACACAACAATCTCCATTAAGATAAATTTTGAACATGTTTTGCTCTACTTACACATACATTGTCAGCAGTGTTGGAGTAGGTGAGTGTTGCATCTTTTTTTAATTCATTTTGCCGGAATTCTCTGTGCTGTCTCAAATGTGACACCCATTTATGGTAAACTTCCTGTGTTTTCACCTAAAACAAGTTTCACAATAAAAAATACTTTTGCCACTCTAGCTGGGAATGGATCAATATACACAGTGAGTCTATCAGCTAATAGTTAAACACATTCAATCACATACCAAACATTTGAAAAAGTCCTGTATATAAGACTGAACAATTATTTTACCAAAAAAACATGTTGCGTTGGCAACAATACGGTTTTCACAATAATCATTCAACATCCCTGGCTACCGCAGATTTGTACGAAAACCTTCTCTAAAACCTTGATATTAAAAAACTTACATTTTGTGAAGTTTTCTTGTACCTAAGAAACACATTTGATCCAGTGAATCACTCCATATTACAGACAAAACTTAGCATTACAATGTAAGAAGAAATGCTTTTGAACTAATGCAGTCATATCTTTTGAACTAATGCAGTCATACCTTTCCAACAGAAAACGGTAGTTCAAGGGGAAACACTACATCATCTTTAAAGTCAATTATTTCTGGGGTACCCAATGCTCGATTTTAGGCCCTTTGTTCTTTTTATCGTGCAGAAATAACTCACCAAATCGAAATTTTATTAAAACTATACTTTTTGCAGATGAATACAGTTTTATTTCAGAGTGACAATAATCTGGGAAAATTACAAACTTCAGTTAATTGTGAAATGACAAAGGTAATGGACTGGCTAACTGCAAACAAACTCCCACTAAATATTGCCAAAACAAAATATATGTTAATCACAAATAAACATAAAAGCACAGAATCCTTTGCAACAAATGCAAACAGTAATTGTGTTGAAAGAACATTGATTTACAAGCACATTGGTGTAATGTAGATGAAAAACTGACTTGGAAAGAGCATTGTTAGTAGAGCTGAGTTTGAAGTAACAAAAATTTATTGTTTAAGTAATTTCTAACAGATTACTCAAGTAATTCAAGCAAGTAAGAAAAATCGACATTTAGACTTAAAAACATTCAAGCACATCACAATCATTGCAATTTTTAAATCACATAATGGGTGGTTCAGACAAAATTCGAACCTGTTGGGTGCGATTCAATTTAATGGAACAAGCTCCTGGCTCCAAATCATAATCATGATGACAATCAACAATTGTGACTCACGAAGCACTCCGCACAGGCAAGAAATCTGTTAGCTTCAATGTATGATTTTGTGTGATGATACTTGTCATGTATAATATTATGTTTACAGCATCAGACTTGGGTTTCTAAAATCTTAAATTTTCTAAAAGTGAATTACTTGAAATATCAGGTAACGGCAAAATTCCTTAATACCTTGGCTGCCGGGGTACGATATATTCACATTTTGAAATCAGCTTAAAATCAAGCAGCTTCACCTGACATAGCAACAGCATACCTCCTCTGCCGATTGCGCTAGAGAGCTGTTCAAACCCTCAAAAGACTCAGCAAGTCTTCGAGTCTGCAATGAAAAAAAGTTTTGGTTTTGGGTTTCAGGTTTTTTGTGAGTGATGTAATTAGTGGGGTGTGTTTTTGGCCATTTTGGTTCATGTTACCTGGCATAGGACCCAACCGCTAGACGGAAGTATTTTGCTGAAGTTTAAATGGGAAACTAGGCTAGAATGCGAGTCTTTTGAGCCTTCAATCAACTTTCTAGCGTATCTGGTTCAAAAGCTATGATCTAAAATAAACAAATTAATTAATAACCTAATTAAGGGATTAATCAATCATTTTGCTTGCTTTAGATCATAGCTTTTCAACCCGAAACCTCAGCAAGTCATCCAAAGTATCAAAAAATTTGGATTTTAGCCTAGTTTTCAACTAAAACATCAGCGAAATACTACTATCTAGCAGTTTGGACCCAGAGCCAGATGATGTGGACCGAAATGGCCTAAAAGTACTGTACTTATGATGTTACTAACAAAAAATCTGAAACCCAAAACGTAAATTTTTTTTTCATTGCAGACAATGCAGACTCAAAGACTTGCTGAGTGTGTGAACAGTTCTCTAGCACTTTCAGCACCAGAGTTACGCCCGTGCAAGGACACATGCGAACAGCCTGTTTTTGCGCAAACCTCATGAATTAATCCAGCACCGAACATGTTAATCGAGTAATAAGTAAAGGTTTTCAAGCAATTAAGTAACTACTTACTTGAACCCAGCCCTAATTGTAAACAGTCGTGTCATACTACATCCAAATATATTGGTGCAATGTATAAAGTTAAACATCATCTTAACACGTTTGTTGGGAGTCGATGTAAAAGTATATTGTACTTTGAAATCACACATTGATCCGCTAATCTCACGCTACTTTGCAACTCCATAACTTGCCAGTCAATTCTGCTAGAGAGCTATCCAAACCCTCAATAAGACTTTTCTAGTTTACAATGAAAAAAATATTTTTGGGTTTTAGGTTTTTTATGGGTGACATCATAAGTGGGGTAGGTTATTAGCCATTTTGGCTCAGGTTACCTGCCCTGGGCCCAACCTTTAGATGGGAGTATTTCGCTCAGGTTATTATTGAAAAGTAGGCTAAAATCCGAGTATTCTGAGCCTCTGGTCAGCTTTCTAACATTTCTGGTTCAAAAGTTAGGGTAAAATAACCAACTTCATGGTCAAAATAATAAATTATCTAATTAGAGGATTAATTAAATATTTTGTTGTTTATAGGCCATAACTTTTTTAGGCAATTGCGCGACTGGTTCTCCACCTACTTAAATCTCATGACACTATTGCGGTGTTGCAGCAGTCTACAACTTCTGACGCATTTCCTCTTTGGCATTCATGAATATTTTTTGAATGTATAAAAACAGTAAATGTCGAATGTGACAAATTTAAACCGTTTTCTTCTGGTGGCTTGTCCTTGCCTGCAACGCATTTTACTTCAATTTACCATATAACCGCTTTGCACATATTACATTTCATACCCAGAGAAAAAGACTTTTACTAACTATTATACCCTGTTCCCTTTACACTGAAAGCAGCTTCGTCTTTGGGAGGTCTGCAGCCTAGATGACCCTTGGTCCTTCGCAGCCTCCAATTCCCTCATGTAATCTATACATTGATGTACTTGGAAGTCATTGCAGTTCTTCATTATAATAATCATGATGGCATCATTCATGCGTGTGTCTTAAAAGCTTATATTTCATCAAAGTACAGTAAATGCATTAGCGCCATCAAGCGTATACTATATACTACTGCAATGTATACTATATACTACCGCAAATATACAAAGCGTATACCATATACCACCACAAATATCTCCTCGTCTTCTTTCGTGTATTTGTTTTTTTTCTCTTTACTGCGATACATGTTAAAAGTCTAGCGCAGGGGTTCCCAAACTTTCTTTGGCCATGTACCCCTTCATCATTTTGATAGTTGAGCATGTACCCCTAAACATCGGCGCCAGAAGCATTTTTTTCAGGGAGGGGCCAATAGTGGAATTTCTACGGATGGATTAAAAATACTTTCTAAGGATGGCCAAAAGTGGCAAAATTACGTTTTCACCATTCGAAACTAAGAAAACAACCTTTTTGCAAAAATTTGTTGGAAAATGTCAGATTTTAAAATCCTGGGGACCTTGGACCCAACGCCCTTCCCTCTAAAACCTATTATGACAAAAAGGCTGAGGAAGATAACAAAAATATATTTATCAATAAGCATATATTGAGTTTTGAAAATAATATTCACTGATATTTATTTTAATGTTTTATTCATTGAACCAGACACGAAGTCCATAGAGCGCATGTACACACTATCAACACAACACAGATTGATAATAACGGACACAGTACGTTTTGTAATGGCATTGGTGCTAGGACCACAGGATTACAGATGCTTGTTCGGTAACTTGTAAAACTTCGTACTGCTACATTGGAGACTCTTTCTCAGGGGTTTAGTGGGGCGGAACGCGTGGGAATGGTGTTCCCACACCTATTTCACGTTTTGCTTTGAAATGACTTTGAAGCTGTTTGAAAATGGCTATTTTTGGATGCTTTCCCACATCTTCTTCGTTAGCAATACATCCCTGTACTTTCTTAACATAATTGTTCACTAACTTGTAACACTTGCTACAACGCTACATCCTGAGTATAAGGACACGAAAATCGCATGTTAAGAAATAGAGTCAAACCCTGGTTAAGTATGAATGTGTTGTGGCTTGCACATGTCCGCAAACTAACACTGTAACATCCGGGCACTCAGTCACAAAGTAAAATGCGGTAGTAGTGTTCAAAGAATAAGGACGAATACCGGTATAAACAATCTGACTGCATCAACGCGCATCACAATGCATTGTTGGACTTTTTGCATCGTTCAAGAAAGAGGTACATATTTTTCTCAATAAAGCCTCAAAGATAGGAGTGTTACCTTAAACCTGATGACTACTACCACTCGCTCGCCATGGAATGTTGTACAGAGTTCTGCAACCAAAGTTACAGTCCACACGCAATCGGTGGATGTACGCCTTTCTGAAATCACACCACAATTGTGATGCATACATGGACGTTCAGAAGGAACGAAAAAGTGAATTTTTTACTGAGTTCGAACATCGAGAAAAAGAAGCTCGCAGCTTGTTTACTGTATAATATTGATATCGCAGTTGTCTCTGAATGTCTTTGTGATCTGAAAACTCAATATCTAATACAATCCCCAAATATTTGTAGCTGGAAACAGATTTTACTCTTTGTGCACCCAGTGTCAGCAACAGGGCCATGCTTTTTGCACTCTTAGCCTTAAACAACATACAAACAATTTTGCTGTAGTTGAAAATAATTTCATGTGACTCTGCATAAAACTGACACAAACCTAGTCTACTTTGCAACCCACTTGCACTTGGACAAAACACACAAATATCATCAGCAAACATCAAGGTGTTCAATAGGACTTCACCAATGTAACACCCAGCTATAATGCTGTTTAATTCAAGAGATAAATCATCTGATCTAAATATGCAGCACACAAGTATGGACTCAATACTCCCCTTTGTCTAACTCCATTAGTAACATGAAACTGTTCAGACAAATTCATACAGTATGTATAAATATCTTCAGATGAATAATGTATGAACATATTTTTCCCTTCTGGTATTGCTAACCTCAAATGTACCCCTTCAGATAGGCAAATGTACCCCGAGGGATACATGTACCCCAGTTTGGGAACCCCTGGTCTAGCGCTTTGCATGTGGGAGTGAAGACGTTACACAATACATTCAAATGGTTTCGATACTTGTTTTTCAAATAAAGTAGAGACGAAAATCCCGATTCGCACAAATACGTTGTTGCAAATGGCACTAGAATAGACAGGGCTTTGCACTCATTTTCCAGTAACTTTCCATGTTTGAACACCAAAAACTTTTGAGTTTTGTAGCATTAAACAACAATTTCATTGCTTGGTTTTCTTTCAAGTCGATGAGATCTTCTTCAAGAACATCACCATCTGACATTTGATCAGCGTTGAAATGGAATGATCTATCCCCTGTTCACTAACACTGAGCTTTCCAGCTGAGAAATACCCGTCGAAGGAAGCTTGCAGCATGTCAAAATGGGCAGAAATTTCTTGTTGTACACGTGGAAATATGCACCCGAATTCTTTCACTGTTACTTCCAGCACGGAAAAGCCTGTGAAAATTCCAGCTTTAATTCTACGACTCCAAATAGGTAACTTCTGCTTGAAAGATTTTAGTTTTTCACAGGCCTTCACAATATGAATTTTTCGACCTTGAATGGAGGTACTCAATTGGTTGCGTTGAAGAAAAATATCTGAGATATATATAAGCATTTGAATAAATTCTGGTGACTCAAGTGGATAACCAAGTCGCTCTTACAACTTCGTAGAAAACTCTTGATTTCCTCACGTGGACTGAAAAACCTGTTTAGCACCACACCTCTAGATAACCAGCGTACTTCAGTATTTTAAAGCAGAACACTGTGGTCGCTGCCTAAGAAAGATTGAAATAGCCTATGACTTACAAACGGCCTCGAATGAAATTGACTATTTTGACACTTGAATCAAGGGTCTGCTTCAACTTTGCTGGCATAGTCTTTGCAGCAAGAGCGTGTCTGTGCAAAAAACAGTGGGTTACCTGTAAGGTGGGAATTTCTCTCTTCATCAGAGCCGCAAAACCTGAGCGGTTTCCAAGCATTGAGGGTACTCCATCAGTACACACAGATCCAATCATTTCCAGATCAATATCATTTTCACTGAAAAAGTTTTTGACCAACTCAAACACATCAATGGCAGTCGTTGTCGTTTTCAAAGATGCACAAAACAAGAAATCTTCGACGACAAACTTATCTTTGACATATCAACCCATCACAATGAGTTGACTGCAGTTAGATACATCAGTTGACTCATCTAACTGAATTGGTATCTTAACGGGGCTTGCCTTTATACTGGAAACCACTTGGTCAAGAATATCCTTGCTAATATCTGAAATCCTGGTGCTTATCACGTTATTGGACAAAGGAATTTGTTGCAATTTCTTTTCAGCTTATCTCCTATAACAATTTTCACCATATCCATTGCACAAGGTTTGATAATGCTCTCAGCTACGGTATGAGGTTTCTTCGATTTTGCGATTCGATATGCAACGCGGTGCGATGCATGAAGCAGTTGCTTATCCAGTGTGCTATGAGACTTCATTAGATTCTAAAAAGTTCCTTTGTTATCACACCTGGCCTTTTTATTTTTTAGTGATTCAGGATCCTGGCCTTCGCTTTCTTTTCCTCCATGCTTGTTTATAAAATGTTCTTGAAGTTTCAAAGGTTTCAAACTCGAATTGAAGAACGCTTTGCTGCAAAGAATACATTGAGGTCTTCCCACTTCGTCTGCCACAGTAAAAGTGAAGCCAAAATCTGAATAAGTTTCATCCCACTTTCTTACCTTACGTTTCAACATAATAATTGTATCTGTACTCCTGACAAAAATAATCACATCAAAGTTCCTCTTTCTGCAATTGACGGCCAAAAAACGAGGACCACTTTTCTCTATTGGCCCTCTTTATAATGCTTATAAGACCTCTCACAACCTCGCTCCCTGCTGGAGGATTTGGATAGTGTTAACTACAGCTGGGACATCTGAAATAGTAAATCACCACATTTTTAAATTGATTGTTGGCCAAAGTGACTGGAGCTGCTGAAACGCAAATAATCCTTACGAACAAACAAGCAATGTTAGGAGAGAGCTTCTAACTGCACAACACGAATGTTGAAGCAGTGAAAAACACTGAAACGTAATCATGTCTTACCGGAAGGCGACTGCTGCTTGAAATAACCATTCCTAAACTATCCTTCGCAATTAAAAAAAAAAATACAGTTTATTTTCCTTCACCGTGCGTGCATTTTCCTTCACCATGCATGCTGTGACATTCATTGCAACATTTTTTCCACACAGTGATCACCTCTGTCACGAAAGGCCCAAATACATTGCAAATTTAAGTTTCCGAATACAAGTAGAACCCACCAAATCAGTTTACAATGCAAATTCGTGCTCATGTTAACTTTGGGTCCAGAAAATGTCAAACAGCAAGAAGCATGTGAATTCTCAACTAACAACTTCACACAGCACATGACACGTGCTGTGTCAATACGGTGAAGTATTACACCATAAACGTGTGAATGTCACAATGCACTTCTAAACGCAGCGGCCGTCTTCAGTGTGGTAACCGCAGCATGAGGCAGAAATAGCAACGCACGCATTTTGGAATTTAAATTATTGAATTAGTAACATTGGCTGGAATAATTAGTCTAGATAATGTTTATTTCTTTGAGTAATAGCACTTGCAAGTTTTCATAAATATCGGTTCGTTTGAAGAAATGTTTATTCAAGGACATACAAACTCTCACCCTGAAAAATCGCAGTTTGGACCTCTGAAAATCCTGTTTTGGACCCCCGGGGGTTTGAGAACCCCCAGTTGGGAACCACTGTACTAAAGAGTCTAACTATCACTATGCCCACATGGATCAATTCCAGCCTGCTAGCATCAATTCACATTCAACATGTAAACAATTGCATCGCCGCAATGTACCCCACTATTGCCGGGTATGCAAGAATGAGATACTCAAGGAGTGCAAAAGCAGTAAATCTTCCCCATGAAGTGGCAAATTCTCATGCCGAATCCTTGCATAACCCACATCAAAAATTTGTTTTTTGTGGGCACTCTTTAACTTAAAAGGAAATTTTTAACTGCATTCAAACAGTTTTGCTATTTGTAACTTATAAATGTCATTAAGATTAAAAATTTTGAGCTGTGCATACAGTTTTGCAGCATTTGATCTACATGTACTAAATATAATCAGTCTTATAATTTTATTTTGTATTGTTTTTATTGTTGTAAGTAAATATCTTGATGCTGACCCCCAACTACTTATTGCATACTGAAGATAAGAAAGACTAAACTATAATATACTGTTATTAACACTTTGGCGTCCGGGTTAATTCAAGCGGTTCGCATAAAAACAGCTGGATCGCACATGGCTTTGCGCCAGAAAATCTCTGCTCCGGTTAGCATTATGGACCTGGTCGAAGTGTCAAAAGACACAGCAAGTCTTGTAGTTTGCACTCGAAAAATAATTTTTTGGTTGGGGGATGCCGTTTTTTTGTGAGTGGTGTCATAAGTGAAGGACTTTTAGGCCACCTTGGCCAACTTCACCTGGCCCTGAGCACCAACCATTAGATGGTAGTATTTCGCTGAAGTTTTTATTTGATTTTAGACTACAACCTGAGTCTTTTGATACTTTGGATGACCTGCTAGGGTTTCGGGTTCAAAAGTTATGATCTAAGTTAACAAAAATTTTTGACTAATTAGTTAATTAATTCATTTGTTTATTTAAGATCATAACTTTTGAACCAGAAACGCTAGAAAGGCTCAAAAGACTCAGACTCCAGCCTAGTTTCCAATGAAAACTTCAGCAAAATACTTTGGCCTAGCGGATGGGCCCTAGGCCAGGCAACATGAGCCAAAATGGCCCCAAAACTACTTCACTTATGACATCACTCACAAAAAATCTGCAACCCCCAACCAAAAAATTTGTTTTCGAGTGCAGTCTAGAAGACTGGCCGATTCGTTTGAGCCCTTGAAGAGCTCTCTAGTGCAATCGGCGGAGGAGCTGGGGCGTTGGTAAGGCAATCGAAAAAAAACAAATTCCATGACATTCCATGACTTCTTCCATGACTTTTCCATGACCTTTGTTGCACTTTTTCCATGCATGTTGAAGTGATACTTACACTTGCAAACTGGTAACAGTCTTATTAAAAATAGCTGATGTTGCGCTAATGGGATCCAACTCTGCC
>Ga0210059_1008588_pt1 | contig 16079 bp, 5 predicted proteins | sample Ectturendosymbi2_FD_188042 | JGI IMG/M metagenome (GOLD analysis project Ga0210059, IMG submission 188042) | Ecteinascidia turbinata endosymbiont from Florida, USA - Sample 2 (SPAdes) (version 2) | ecosystem: Host-associated > Tunicates > Ascidians > Unclassified | place: Key West, Florida...
AAATAATGATCATAAGAGTCACTTATTATTGTCCATTGTCTTTTCACTTATATTCAGGAGTGTTGTATCCATATTTTCTTTACAGAAACTTATTCAAAACATGTTAGGTTCAACATGAACCCTAACACGGACAAAATTCTTGACTGCGCTACTGCAAACTGTAAGCTACTCCGCAACAGCACGAAAACTTCCAGACGAATTACACCTCTGAAACGAAGATAGCAGAGTTACGATAAATGCAAACAATCAGACGAAGCGTGGAGTACGTAAATACCATTGTTAATGTCACAAACAGTAATTACACAATCATGCTGCGGTGCTCTACACGAGAGAACTTGTCATTTATCCATTTATGCTGCTCCAGACGCTACACGTAGAAATTGAAATGAAAAATCTAAATCTTCAAGTAACGTTGCTAATGCAAAAAGGTGAGGGAACGCGTTCCCACGCGTTCCCACCCCGCTACACCCCTGGGTAATCCGCAGATCGATCCAGTGCAAACACGTTATAAGAAGTCTAAGGGTTCTTAGCCGTCAGCAAAAGAAACAAAAGCTGTTTTAACCCGTTCGGCGTTACTGAAACAAGCGCAAAACAAGTGTGTTTCATAGTTATACCTGGAACTTGTGATTGCTTTAACAAAAGCACCAAAGCAAAGAGACCAACAAGAAATATCATTTCAGCTTGTGCGTCAACTTTTCCGATCTCTTCGAAAAGCTATAAACTCATTGAACAATGAGCATCTGTTGATTGGTAGAAACTATTCTAAGGAAAAACTTTTTGTTTGAACATCACAGTTTTGGCGGAAAGAACACATAGTACACACACAGATTATTGCTAACTTTGTACTGATTTTTATAATATTTTTGGACTAATAAATTCGTTTTTCTGGTGTTATGAATAAGAAGTCTCGGTTTGATGCCAATGAAAACGCTCTGTTTGATTACATTGGATTCGGTTCGGGACACGTCCCACTGTTTTCTGTGCAATTTTATGGCAAAAACACACCCCACAAAAGGCTGTGAACCACACCTTTTATCTCTGTTAAAAATAAACCTATGAAAACATGACAAAACGTAATTGCATTCCAGTCAAACTTTTGAAAACACTTTCGCTCTCGGTGGACGTAGACCTACGTCCAAGGTATATGATCCACTGTTCTCGGCGGACGTACATTTGCGTTTTTACCGAAAAGCGTGTTTTGGGGCACTGGTTGTAATGTTATTCGCCTTGAAACTGTCTAAAAATGTGGTCCTAGACCAGTGGTTCTCAACTATTTTTACATATCTTACCCTTTTTCAAACAAGATCACCAGATTTACCCAATACGCTCAATGTTGCTTATTTCCAAAAAATACGAAATAAAAAAATCTTACAGTTAGAATGATTTATAAAAATTTATATTTGGTAGAATTTATGGTTCAGTAAATTTGCCTCCAGGGGTAAATTTACCCCAGGTTAAGAACCACTGTACTAGACTGAGTTTAAATAATATTAGGTCTTGGAATGAGAATTCCAAACTCTCTGTGGTGCAGAGGCTGTTTCAAATCACGGTCTTTTGAGGTAGTCTAGGCGGGACGAGGATCCTGCAGCAGTGATTGTGATTTTGTGCAATGGAAGTGCCCTGCTATGCTACCAAATTCTTGCAAAGCAGAAAAATGTATTGAAAACATTTGTGTAAGTATGTTTAGGCATGTTGATAAAGATTAATTGCTTAATCCGGAGCAAGCTGCTTTTATTGTTTCAAAAAATGCTTCCAATGAAGTGAAACGTTTGCAAAATAATGGCTCCGGTAGGCCCAGACTTGTTGCAGTAGTATGTAGTCTGAAGTCTTTTGGAAATAATTTGATATTTTGGCAATTGATCAGTGTAAAGGCAAGAAAATCATTGCCATATTTACCGCTTCAGCCTACAGGTGGAAAACGTCTAGCAGTATCCACCTTCTGGGATTTGAGTTTTCCGCCAAAACTACCCGGCAACCGTCGATACCGCCGCGGGGATACCACCCCGTAACGAAAGTTTAGAAAGATGCAGAGCATGAAATAACAATAACCAGCAACCTGAACATTCTAAATGCATTTGATAGTTTACACATTGCAGAACCAGCCAACAGGATAACAATAGTAAAATCTATTACTGAAGTGTTCCATGTTTTGAAAACGACACCGGCGTTTCAGCCGACTAACATTTTAGGATTTCTTCAGGGGGAATTCGAACAAAAACACGAAAGAAACAGAATTCACTGAAAGGCCGTGATTATGTAGTGATAATAGTATCAACGTCAATGAAACGGCATGGTAAGTAATGGACTGGGTGGTGTGAAACGAAAGACGATAAGAGCGATAAAAACAAACGGTAAGTTGAATAGAAAAAAAATGAAGCAATAAGTATGCAATCCACTAATAAATGAAGTATGATCAAACGCTGTTTTGTATACTTGTGGAAAAGGATATAAAGATTTTCATTTATGACGTTGGGTGTCGACATCACAGAAACAGCTTCGCCAATCGTCGTTTTTCAAAAGCATTCTCAAATCTAACACTGAGTTTGCCTGGTTGCATGGGTTTTTCTACAACAACCTACGTAAACTACGGTCCTGAAAACAAAAACGACATTTCACACATGGGTGAAGGATTTTTGCCAGGAAGGTGAGCAATAGTGGATTTTTCCAGGAAGGGCAAAAGTGGTGAAATTTCATTTTACCCCTCGAAACTAAGAAATCAACCTTTTTTGTTGAAGTTTAATAGGAAAATGTCAAATTAAAAAATTCAGCGGGGCCAAGGTCCTCCCTGCCACACCCCCTACCAACGCCCATGTTTTCACAGTTAACAACGTACATCCATTAGCTCGTAGATACGATTTCAAGGTTTCAAGCTATGTACAATGTACATGAATGAGCTTCCTTTTCAACTCAAAACGCGCTTCGAAATCAACCAATAAATGAAAAAATTAAAAATTAATGCACAATCTTGATCTTTAAACGCGCTATGATTATGCAGTTTTCCATTGAAAATCAGGTGCTAATTTAGCTTTTACGTGTTGATTCAATTACACTGAGGACACTGACTACTTTGTGTAATGAGGCCAAGACGTTGACGATGTTAACGTGTATTTTTTAAATGAGCAATCCGTCTTCTCTCTATTCTCCCGAATAACACAACATTCTTCCGACAAGCTAAAACTCTTTGCAAAATGTCTATAGTACTGTAATTTCAAGGAACCTTTCATTTTTGTTAATTGTCAGATTTATTTTGAAGTGAAGAGAATTTCAACCGGTTTGCAGAACGATTTTAATCGTAATTATATCTAAAGCGAACTTTGCTTTGCCAAAATACAGTAGTTGGCCATTTCAAAATACAGTGGAGTCAAATTTGCCTAATAAAGTGCTTTTTAATTCATTCTCGCATCCGATGTTCCCTTTGGGAAGGTTGTTGGTGCATCAGCTCTAGAAGGTCTCGAAATACCTCACAATTTTCAGAACCATCAACGCCAATAGCTCTGCTGGCTCAACACGGAGGTGCGAACAAGCCAAGTCGAAGATGCTGTAACCAATCATCGGATCTTTGGTTGACCTCTAGATCGCTATCTCATGGGCGTTGCTACCAGGTCACCTTCCAAAACTTTCCTTTTGGGATTTTGGTCACGTGGCCGCCGAAATATCTTAACTAGGATGTCTTTGTCCGTATGCGAAGAGGCTCGACCTCAGGGCTTTGATTTTTATCGTATCTGTAGCAGTAATTAGTGCACGGCAATTTTGCAATTCTAATGTATAGATTGCCGTCACATCTGCATTTATTATCAGATTACAAATGTGTTTGTTACGTCATGGTTTCATTCGTGACCATTCAATAAACCCTCGTAACCGAGCTACATTTAATTATTTATGTATTTCGTCGAAACAAAATCAACCTTCCGCAAAACCGCTTTGCGATTGTATGCTCCGTCCAAAATTGTAAAACTGTTTCACTCAAACCTCGTACCCGCTTGTGACATCCAGCAAGCGGCAATCGCAGATAAAAATATTTCATGCGTCTTTCTTTTACGCGTCTCCTGTTTCTTGTATCGGTCCTGTTCGTATTTCGTAAATGTGTCGCGTGTTTTAAGGGCAAGCTGAACGCGCTCTTTAGCGATGAAATGCCGTCTCTCTCTGTGAAACTCGTGTAGATCTTCCGGTATTGATACGCTGATCAGAGGGACGCCTCTAACTAAGGAAACGGTGCAAAAAAGAAAGTATTTAACAAAACATAAATCTTTGGAAAAGTGAAACTGAAGTTACGTATCGTAGAACACCACCGTTTTAGGCAAGCACTGTGTGGAAACTGCTTCAATTTAAAACGTTGCAGTTCACTTGACAGAAAAGATGGGCACAAGTCGTGAATCAGTCATGTCAAATCTCTGAGTTTTGGTGCGGATTCTGCAAAGTTGTGCATGTAGTTCTACACTTGTTTAATGACAGTAGCCTGTAGTGTGCGCCAGCGATGGCTCTTTCGCATTTTTGTTGAACTCGATTCGAAGCAATCCCAGTTTCACTTCCAGTGAAAAGAAAACTCGTTTGCAGTTTACTGTACATAATTTGAAACCATACAGATCAGCTGCTAAATTGACATTGTAAATAATTGAAAAACTTCGTTTACTCTGCGATCGTACTTACGTTGGTGGTTGAAGACCACTCCCACTCAAATTGAAGATTGGAAGAATCCGGTACGGGAGCTTGAAAAACTTACACTTGAGTCTTGAGTCTGTTTTGAACACACTCACTTGACCAAAGGATCGATACTCTTGAATTCAATACCCCAGCTGAAAATAAAATATTTACGATCTTTTCAATCAACCAACACTTGTGTTTCCAGAGTTCATATTTCTGCAAATTGTTAATTGACGTATTGCATCTCTTTTAAGTCACAAATTTGACTGTAACATTTTTAGGGATTTCTCTTCTTTATTCAGCCGGTTAAAACACTTTGATTCGTAGTCTTTTGAAGTTGACGTAAAAAGAATAAAATCTGTTACTTTGAGATAAATGCATTCAATTGAAAGAAACATCGCTAGTAAACTTTCAATCTTTCCAATCTTTGATGCTTTACAAAAGAATATGACATGCAATTTGAACTCAAGGTTTATCAAGTAACAAAACCAGATTATAAACTTGTCGTTCGGTGTTTGATAATTCGTTTTAGTGATTTTATGTGTTATTTTTTGTTGAAACGTTTATACGAGGCGCTATCTGTGTGAAAACTCTTTTGCATTTGGAAGCAAAAATTCTACCTTTGTACAGTGCTGTAGATGACAACCACTCAATAGCTCCCATGCGCAATAAAACTTTTATGACAACGGACAATTTTTATGGTGCGAGACCTTCTTAAATCTTTGTTCCAACAAAAATATAAATAATTAAAAGAAGCCCAGTTACAAGAGTGCACTGAGTAGTCAAGACTAAAGGAATGATGTAGCAAACGCATTTGTAATCCGATAATAAATTTCCGTGTAACCGTAATCTGGTCATTTGAATTGCAAAATCGCGGTGCAATAATTACTGCTACAAATAAGATAAAAAGCAAAATAGTAAAGGTCGAACCACTTCGTATGCGGACAAAGAGGTCATAGCTACGAAGTTTCGACCACGTGACCAAAATCCCTAAGGGAAGGATTCGCAAGGTGTGTTATGGTGGCAACGCCCACGAGAAATTGACCAAGAGGCCAACCGAGGATCCGGTGACGTGAGTACAACATCTCCAAACCTCCAACCCCACTTGGTCTCTAAATTTTGAGCCAACGGAATTATTTGGAGGTTTTTGGAAACCGTGAGATCAGTGGCGCAGCCTGAGTAAGGCCGAAGAGGCCATGATCCCCCCGAAACAAACTTGCAAATACTTTTACCGGTGCTTTATATCAATTTTCAACTGTTAGAAAGTACATGGAAAGAACAGTCGGACTCAAGATGACGTCAGTGACAGACGACGTCATTGACTGGCCCCTCCCGAACAAAATTCTTGGCTGCGCTACTGCGTGAGGTATTTCGAGACCTCCTAGTGCTGTTGGATGGACAACCTTCCCAAATGGAATATTGGGTGCGAAATTAATGAAAAATGAGCATATTTTTGGGAAATTTCAAATCTACCGTATTTTTAAAGTGCCAACAATTTATGCAAGGGAAAATGCGCCTTAATTGAAAGTATGAATTACAGCAATTCTTTAAAGCAGACAAGCTTTTCATCAATTTACCACAAGTTTGAAATTTAACAAAATTGAAAGTCTTCTTGAAGTAACCGTGCTACAAAGAATTTATAAAGCAATCTTCGTAAGTCACAAAAGTCGCAAAAAGCGCTGCAAAATTAATCGTAATGGCGCCCAGATAGATTGCTCATTCAAGCAATACACTTTCTCATCGTCAAAGTCTTGGCTACTTTACACGAAAAAGTCAATTCCAATAGTATGGTTGAATTAACGGTTTAAATCCAAAATAGCATCAGAATTTGAATAGAAAACCGCAACACCGCAGGATGTTTGAAGATCAAGATTCTGCACTTGTGTATATTTTTCTAATTATTCGTTGGTCTCAGACACATGGTACACACCAATGCGCCAAGAAAAAGAACACAAGGATGCAAACAAACATTGGACATAACACATATCAGAGTAGTATTTAGGTCATCTATGTCCAACCCACGGCCCGCGGGCAGCATGTGGCCTAGTTGAAGTTTTGTGCGGCCCAGTTTAAGTTTTCGCTGTAGTAAAACGATCCTACATATTGACAACCTGTCCTTATTTTGATAATCTTGAATTTGACATTTTTGGTGCAAGTGTCCTTTAGTGCCACTTTATCACGCCTGTTAGGAATGTAGTTAGGATTCCAACTCTTTCAGCATATTAACTAAGCTAAATATATAGTTTGCTAAGATAACAGTAAGCCATTGAAGGTACGGTCCTCATTAATGTCATTCAATATGCGGCCCGGATTAAGATAGTGGTATAATGTTTGGCTAAGTAAGCCCTTTGGGTTGGACATAGCTGATTTAGGTGAAACACACAGACATCACTGAAAATGAACAGACAGTGAAACGACGCAACAGCAGTAACTAGTGAATTCGATCATTCTCATACAGAACCATGACATACTCGGGGAAAAATGGTGATTTGTGAAATGCATCAAACAATTAAAGTGAGTGTATAAAAAAGTGAGATGAAGATGCTAGCGTTGAACAGAGACATACGAACTGTTTTTTTAGAGGCATGAAATGTTCTTACGAAACAGGCAACTGGATGTGGGCGAACACTTACACACCTAGGGATTTAGTACCAAATACGATAGACGACACGTTGTTAAAAGCATCTCGGAGGCGCTTCTTCTCAAACTGAGTGTATTTGCTAATAGTTGACAGGCGGATATTAGCATAAAATTAGCACTAGGGCAGGGTGTTTAACCGCAGTAAGGCACTGGGCAAAGGTGCCTTTGAGTTTGTTTGGCGCACAATAAAGTGTTTTATTTCATCTTAGACTAACAGACGACTGTAAGGCAGTAAAATATATAATGAGTTGCAGTAGCAAATTTTGATATAACATTACTTTTAATGAAACTCGTCGGGGCCTTTCATTGAGACTGGTATGTTGAGAAAACAACTTTCAATAATAAAGGACTTGGGACCAATTGATTGCATTTAACAAGACTCTTCCCTATTTTAAGTATGAATACAAGAAAGCGGTCAATTTTCAGATACGCTCCCAGTTACTCATGCATCAAGCTCTCGTCCAGCTAACCAATGTACAGTAGCGCGCGATTTCAAGGGTGACTTACTAATTGATGGGCAAATCTTGTTGTTGCAGGATCATAGGTTAGTTTCCCAATTAATCGATCAGATGTCTTGATGTTCATAAGCCGAAGAAAATCAGCAAAAGGCTCTTGCCACTTTGTCTGTTAATAAATATCCGGAAGCACATAACTTGGATTGCTTTCCATTGAATGAATTCATCAAATCAATATTATTATACATATAGAACGATCTCAACAATGAATATCAACGTGAAGCCAAATGAACGTAGCATAGAAAGGTGCAATATAGACCAATACCAAACATCAGCGTTGAATGTCAACAAGAACGACCGGAAATAGCGACCAATCGCCGCAATGTCGATTAAAAGGTTATCATTCCAATTGTTAATCTGTTCACGAACGAGTATACGTTGCAGCGAATTGCAAATAGAATATCCCTAAAATCCTTATTAACAATGCACAATACCAAAGTACGTTTGCATCAACTACACCCAGAACATGCTTCTTGAGGTGATCTGGTACCATGACAATTTGCATTAACCCACTTAAAAAAAGTACCGATTGAAAATGTGTAAAAGGCAACATCATTGACCTTACCTTGTGCATGCTATAAAATCAACCGTTCATTTCTCAGTTTCAAACTGTGCATGTAGCGCTGCTTCGACATCAAGACAGGATACGTACAGTGCTGCAAAGAAATAGCAGTTTATGAACTTTGCTGCATGAAATAGAAAGAAACGTGAGAAAAACTACCTATAACAATAAACTGTAAGGCGTCCAAACATGTATACCCGTATATGCAATGGCAACTTGGCTTGATGTCCATTATTTCACAAACATGAAATGAAATTATGTTAAAAATTCAGTTAAGTGCAGTACCATCCAGGATACGAAGAAATTCATTTTCGTTAACAATCAAGCACTAAAAACTGAAATCATTTTGCAACGATAGAAGACGAATCTCATTTCAGAATTAGTTCAAGATTTTGTTGGGAGGACACAAAAGACGGCGTTCAGTTGCAGAAAAACACAAATCTGCTAATCGTGGAAAATGTTTATGATATTTAAAACTGCCATATAAAGTAAATGCTTAGCAGTCTATGAGCTTTGCTGCATGATTTATTAAGTAACACGGCAAAATACGCATGTAGCAATTAAACCATAAAACTCCCAAAGGCGTAACTCAAAATCAATAAATGCAACAGCAAATTGAATTGCTTTATTTGATTTCATAAACATGAAATTAAGTTGAGTTACGTGATGTGCGATCCAGGATATAAAGTCAAATTTTTAACTATCCAGCACTGAAGGCTGATATGGATTTGAAACGAAACGTGATGAATATCATTTCAGAATTCTGTTCTGACTTTTAAAAGGTTAACACAAATAATGACATTACCTTTCGAATGAGGACTGATGAAGAAAACTCTCCATTAAATTAAAAGGATTGTGCACGATCAAATCACCGAAAATTTGAACAAACAATTGACGAAACATAAAAGTTTTGGAAAAGTGAAACTGAACTTACTTGTCATAGAATACCACTGTCGTATGTAAACAATTCGTGAAAACGTTTTTTCTAACTGCTTCAAGTTAAAGCATTGTAGACACACTTGACAGCAAAGCTGGGCGCAGGCGGTGAATCTGGCAGTCATGCGAGAATTAAGTTCGTGCAATCCCAGTGCGAAACGAAAGCACGTTTTTGTTTGGAAAGGATGCTCGTTTATAGTTTGAATCCTTGAAACTATACTTATGAACCGATAAATACACATTGTGAACGAGACAAAATGTCATTTTGGTTTCGACCACAGTTAAGTTGGTTGTTGAAGATATTCTCATTTGCCTTTGAACGCCGGAAGGATTTTTTCCTAGAGTGGCAATATTGGATTTTTCCATGGTGTGGCCAAAGTATTTTTTCAGGGTGGGGCCAACAGTGGTATATGCTTTTTACTAACAGAAACTAAAAGAAAAATATTTTCTGCTCAAATGTCAATAGGACAATATCTAATTTCAAAATTCAACGGGAAATTCCTCACTGCCTCCCCTTCCCACGTCCATGCATTTGCCCCATCTTAAATTAAAGTTTGAAGAACGTCTTACCCGAGCTTCAAAAGCACATGTTTGCGAATATTTGAACGAATCCACTGCGAAAGAGAATGTAGGTACTTGATGAAACAGGGATCATCATCATCACTAAAGTTTTTATTAAATTTTTTTAATCTTTGCAGCTGGTGTGTTCTTTTTCCGTCCGTTGATGGACATTTTTGCCAAAAAGAACACATCCGCTACATAAAAATCTTCATCCTGACAAAAGTGCGCTTCTTACACACGCATTAGAGTTGAGACACCGCATGACCTGGTCGCAATCTCAGGTTGTTGCATTTGATAATGATTTTGGAAAACGACGAGTGCCGGATCGTTTTTTATCAATTCGATCCCCAAAGTTCCCCAAAGTTTCAATTCGATCCCCAAAGTTATAAATGAAAATGTTCCTAACTTTTCCACAAGTACACAAAGAAGCATTTGGCCATGCTTGCTTCAAAAGTAAATTGCATAATTACTTCGTTTTTCATTGTTCAGTTTGCAGTTTATTCATGGCTTATATCTTCGTTTATTTCGTAGCCTACTCTCCGTTATTTGCCATACCTTTTTATTGTTCATCATGACAATTATCACTACGCCATGTAATCACGCGCATTCTGTGAATTCTATTCCTTTCGTGTTCTCGTAGTCGTTCCTCCTCATGAAAACCTCCTGTTAGTTGTTGGCTGAAATGTCGGTGTCGTTTTCAAAAAAAAAACGTTTTACGACAGTTGAGCATAGGATCTTGATAGTCCTGTTGCCTGGTTCTGCAAATGTAAAGTATCAAATGCATTTAAAAGGTTGGGGTTGTTTGTTGTTGTTCCTTGATGTTTGCATCTTTCTTAACCCAAATGTCTGACTGGAAGAGTGCCCTGCCGTCTTTGTCAGGTTTTCTCAAGTTTATTTGCAATTGAGATAAATGATCTGTTTTAATGAAAGCTTTTTATGGGGTGTGTTTTTACCATAAAATTACACGAGAAACAGTGGGAAGCTTTCCCAACGAGATTTAACAGCGAGTTTTCAATGATATGACTAGAAGGAGATTTATTATCTGTATCAGTTTATTTGGGAACAACTATAAACAAACATTAAATCACGCACCACCGAAAAACAAGCCACAAAAGAACTGTGTTTATTTTCCCCCCAGGACATCTGAAATAACCATACGGTTTTCTAGTCAGATGCCCCATTGGTCCCAAAGTGTTATTAAAATGAGGATCAAGCCAGCTATATATTCTGTGGCTGTATGTTATATGTGATAAACATTTGATATTTGTGGAAAACAAAAACTCTTTATTCCACATAGTTTTGAACAAATAATTTATGCTTCTTGTTTATTGCGTCTATAGGTATTCTACGAGATAGGAAAATTTTACTAATTCACAGAAATGCTAATCCTTTTCGGTTTTATTGCTTCCTTGCTTTGCTTAAAGCAATCACAAGTTGCAAGTATAACTAAAACGCAGTCTTCTTTTGTGCTCATTACAGTTACGCCTAATGGCTTAGTACACCTTTTATTTGAAATGTTGACCCAACAAACAACTGACGTATTTCTTATTAAGAGTTGAATCCGCATTGCCTGAAAGTCTGTTGACATTTTTGTGTCGTTCAAATTCTCCTGTAAATCCCTTGTTGCAGTTCCAATCAAGCGTTAGTGAAGGAATCGCGTGGTAGCATAGAATTCTACGTGGTTTTGCCGTGTGAGCAACAAGTTGAAATATTTGATTTTTTGTGTTCATCGAAATTGCACGAGCAGACAACGTGTCTTTGTCACCTGTGCAATGCCAGCAAACTACTTCAAATTAGCATTGCCCAAATTTTCTTGAAATAGAAGACTTTTGTCATCATCGCTGTCGTATAAGAATTAACACGAAAATATTCACAGATGTGAATGCTTGCACATCATCTCAGCAGAACCGTCGCCAGAAAGTCGTCAATAGGGGGGCATTACGTTTGTGCGGGGGGGAATACTTTCGTGTAGGGGGGGCTTGACATTCAAATTTGACAAAAATTCTAATAATATATAGCGTTTCATATTTCAATTTGGGGGTCTTGGAGCTTTGTTTGGGGGGGGGCTAAGCCCACCAAAGCCCCCCTTGGTGACGGGACTGCATCTCAGCGTCAAGAAGCGCAATTTTACGCGAGTTGCAGACGAACATTCCAGAACGTGAACTTGCATAACAAACCATTGTGAAGAGATGGTTTAACTAAGTTCATAAGTCAAGGACCTGCTGTTGAATCCATTGGCCAGAGTGAAGTAAAAACAAGCAGCATTTTCAAATATATAAGTGTGCTGAAATTTGCAAAACCGAAGGTTTATTTATAATGTCAAGAGATTTCTTGTTTGCAGGTGGAGCCCATTCCATGCAACTGTGCGCCAAGCAGCACGTGATCAACGACGACGACGACACTCCAATCGCGTATTTCGTTTGCTCCAGTCACAATGCTAGCGGAAGTCTTTGCGAAAAGAACCATCTTCCTTTTGATGCGTGGTATAGCAACGTTGAAATCTACAGGAGTTCCTGTGAAAAAAATGCTGCAGCTTCCAGCATGCAAACAAACCTAACACTTGTCAACGGTTGCGACCCGGTGTAGCAGGATCCGCTCGGAATCAAGTTCAGGTTCTGCAATTCCTCCACTCAGAAACGCACTGCTAGTCAGAAAAGCAACGGTATCATCGAACCACCTTCGTTTCAAGTGTTAATTTTGATAATGGCGGCACTTTCTTTGACCGGTAACTGCGTTGCGCTAGTCAGCAGTTTCATCACTTTGAACAGAAACCATACAAAATTGACCGCAGAGAAGAAGGTTAACTTCACAATGTTGATCAATTTGGCAATCGCAGATTTTTTGATTGGCGTCTACCTTTTAATGATATCAGCAGTTTCCGCAGTCTTCAGTGGACCATATGGTCGTTTGCAGTTTATCAAGTCCTTGACACCATTTTGCAACTTCCTGGGAGTACTGAGCATGGTATCCAGCCAAATTTCGGTTACTGCACGGGTGGTCATCACCACTGCGCGACTCTTGAGTGTCGTAAACCCATATACAGCTGTTAACGTTCGTTTCTTTCCTCTTTTGTCCGCATTCTGCTGGGTATTGTGGATAGTCATTGCTTGTATGCCTCTGTCAAACACTGACTTAGCAAGAACCGCATTCGAAGGAATGATAGTCACAGGATGCAATCGGCACAGACGCGTCTCAGGATATTCCTATCAAAACATTCGTCAGATCCTTGATGAATTCCTGGCCAACCTTAACTACGAATGCAAAGCTACATACGGACAAACATTGTGGTGGTCACATTCAGCCACAGGCCCCAAAGCGCTTGAAAATGTTCAGCATTTGAAACTGATTAACGAAAATCCATTTTACAAGGGCAACGTCAGAACGCTGGGTTACGAGAAAAAGAGAATCAAGATTTGCAACGCAAAATTCATCTCATTATCGCTTCAGACTTCTTGTGCTGCGTACCAACAACTATTCTAGATTTTGCGTATTCTCCATATTTGGACAATCCTCAAAACCCGGAAGTTTGTGATGCAATGCTGGCTTTGATTTTCCCCAGAGCCGTCTTTTCGACGATCGTATTCCCGTTGAACAGCGTTTTAAGTCCATTCCTGTATTCTTTGTCTTATTTCAACAAAGTGAAAACCTTTGTCTGTCGTTCGCTGCAAAATCCACCAGTGTGGAATGCCGAAACACCGCTTCCGTTGATACAAATGTGAATCGCAGTGAAATTCCTGCTTCTCTCAGTCCGACTTGAGCCATGCTTTTCTCGTCTTGACGTATACCTCGAATAGCTCTGTAAAAACTGGAAGAAACCCGGAAAGATTTTATTTACCTGAACAGTCTTATTTCAATACATAAATCGAACTGTTTTTGTCAGTGCTTCTCTTGCTTTTTGCGTACATGACTTAGCTGCGTCTTGCATAAATGATGTAGCTCACTATCTCTGTATCGTTGGTTACACGTACGAACTTGTTCGTGCATGTGCGTGCGCGCAGTGCGAACACGTAAGTCTTTGTCACCTAACTGTGTGGAGAGCAATATATCAGGAAAAAACGAATAGTGATATTACCTTTCAGTTGACAATGAATTTTTTTCAAAACACAAATCATTTTGAAATACTTTAGTACATCTGTGGTCCTGTGGCAAACCGTCTCAAGGCCCAGCAGCGAGTTAGAATAACTTATTGGAAAGCACTGCTATAGCATTTGACTCGACAGCTTCACCCATTTCAGATAAATCCTTTGCCTTGTCTGGAATCAGCGTGTCTTTCTAAGCATTTTATTTTAACAAGGTGTACCCCCACCTGTAACTGAAATCGCATTGACGATCGACTTAAATTGTTTGTCTCACATTTTTGAGGCGGATTACCATTTAATTTTGCTCACGTCAGCTCCACCTTCAATATCTCAAAAAGTAGTTTATTGGCCAAATGAAGTATTCAGCTCACCTCCAATGAAATTCAAGCATCCTTCAATTTGATCATTTTTGCAGGTTCAGTGAACTCAGTGATTGCTGACCAGCACGTGCGCACTCTGTATTTTGTTAACATTAAACCTGTATTTAATTCCGTATCTATATGAACATGTTACGCATGTTTGCATGTATACTTTCTCCTGCCCGTTTGATGAAATGTTTGGAGATATTCTAAAACAGGGGTGGGCAATTAGGGAGGATGACTAATTTGGCTCAGGGGCCATTTCGGGAATAACGCGTTAAGCGGAGGGCCGTACCTCCTTAGGGAAATAGAAGCAATTCTCGGTTAAACTAGCCTCAGCACTAACATTTATTGTGGTAAGTTGGAGGAAATTTCAGATTTGAAAATTTTTCATGACTGCTTCCGCGGGTCACTTGAAATGCTGTGGCGGGCCACATTTTGCCCGCGGGCCGCTATTTGCCCACCCCTGTTCTTAAACATCGAAACTAAAATAGAAAAACTTGACATGCTTCTAAAGTAAGATAGCAAATAGAAAGATTTTCTATTGCTAGGAAATGCTCCCAAAAGCATTACATTTTTTCTTGCAGTTGTCTTGTGTGCGTAATGGATTTTGCTGATTAAAGATGATAATATTTTACATGAAACTTTTAGCTTATTTAAAAGGCGCAGCTAGAAAGTAAAAATTAGCCTGAGAACATAAGTGCCATCACGTTAGGTTAGGTGTCCATGATCTACTGTCCTAGTAGCCTGGGACTCGAATAATGGCATGAAAATGTCCATGAATTAATTCGTCACGACAGTTTTAAGGAACTGGTTAGACCGTAAAAAAGAGCGGATTGATGTTAGTGCATTATACATCGCCCTAAGCTGTCGAAGATAAAGTCAAAATTAAAACAAATTGTCAAACGTAGGAGAAAAGACAAACTGAATATAAAGGCTTGGCTAAGTCAAGAAAAGAACGATTATTCTGTGAAACCAATCAACCTGAGGCAGAAAAAGGTATTCGAATGAAGACTGTGGCGGCACTGAAACTGAATTTCACCACTTTTCCGTTAGGCAAAGATAAGAACACTTGCAAATCGCTATACGTTTAGTTTTGTCGTAAAAGTTTTCCTAAATACTGACCGATAAGATCCGAACGTTTTCTCCGGTAGCCTGGAACTGCTCTTTTCACCTGATCACTCGTAGTGCACATTAACGTAGCTATTCACAGCAATATTGTTTGGGAGTATTTGTTTGGCCCAATCCTTGTCTTGTGCGCTTTCTGCGGTCGTGGAAATGAACCTATGACCAGATCTTCTTTTTAAATTGTAAGCCTTTCAAAAGCTACAACAAGCAATAAATGATCTCTTGCCTTCAGCAACCCCGCGAGATTTTGTGTTCGCACCAGTGACGTGGTTTACATCAACCGCTGGTGAACGTCATTGGAAAAAAATGTTCAGAGGGCATTGCATCGGCGGAAAGAGCTACCAAATCCCCGGTTAGGGGACTCACACGTTTGGGGGGGGACTCTGCTGCCGAAAAATTGTCATAGAGTGACGAAACTCGGCACTCAAGCGATGGTGTTGCATAAATGAACCTGCTGGTTATGTAATTGCACGACGTGTCACTGCTCGCCGTTCTTATAATATATTAATGATATTCATACAGGGTGACCCAAAAAGATGCGTACCCATATTTTGTTCGATAAAAAACCCATTTTTTAACGAATGTCTTTTCTGTTGCAGGACGTGATAGGTGAATCTATGGATGATCGTTTGCAGCTATAGTTGCCCCAAAAATGTCT
>Ga0210059_1008589_pt1 | contig 16075 bp, 11 predicted proteins | sample Ectturendosymbi2_FD_188042 | JGI IMG/M metagenome (GOLD analysis project Ga0210059, IMG submission 188042) | Ecteinascidia turbinata endosymbiont from Florida, USA - Sample 2 (SPAdes) (version 2) | ecosystem: Host-associated > Tunicates > Ascidians > Unclassified | place: Key West, Florida...
GCATACTTTTTGCTTGTTAATTTGTCGACGTAATGCAAATACCACAGAATGAATTTGCATGCAAATTTCAAGGAACATTGTAAATGGGCCAAAAAGTAATAATCAGATCTGGGGGAATCTTCGTTATCGTCTGCGTCCAGAAACCATCTCACCACTTTCTGCAGATCTTTCGTCCACTACGCATGTTTAAGATTGTGCTCCGCGATAGTTCACTTTATCCGAAACAGTTGACTTTATTTTGTCTGCTATGGCTGATCAGCGCAAGCGCTAAACGCATTGGCTACATTAGCAATTTCTGTAGCATGATAAAACTGTTGCATGAGCTCAAAAACAGCAGTTGTTAACATAGAAGCATTCAGGCATTTGATAATGTCTCAGCAGGGAAGAAGGAAAACTAAACATTTGCTGGACTTCCAGGCCCGTAACCAGTTTGGGACACCAGGGGGGGAGAAGAGCTTTCTAAGAGGGGACAGTTTTTTAAACTATGTCCAATGGTTTCAAAATACGTCCAACACAATTTTCTGTGGGGACGAAATTTTTTCTAGGGGAGGCTTCGCCCCTCCTGGTTACGGACCTGTGGACTTCTATACATCACAAAAAACAAACGTTTTCTTGTGTACTTTATGCGCATTCTCAATTCTTGTGTAGTTTAGTAAAATACGATCTCGCAAAACAGGGTCTGCGCCAGCCAGTCCAGCCGCACACCTTCAATACTCAACTGCTCGTATTTGACGAGACCTTAGCGCAGCCTCATTTTGCAGCTGTAAATTGCGCTGACGTAGTGGTGAGTGTGTTTCACTCCCCTATTTTAACGCCCAGCCTGATATTTTTGCAGTTATGAACTGCTGTATCGTAGCGTTGAGTTTATTTTCCTCCGAAGCCTAACTTGGACCGCTCATAGTTTATATTCAGTGCAATGCCACATGAAATAAGGGGAATGGATGTAGAAAAATATGCATTATTATGTCAAGAAACTTCGCCGAAACGTTGGTTTGGAAACATGGAAATGACGTCAAATTGTGACGTCACAAACAGTGAACACCAAATACAAATGACCACCATATGACCCTGAACCACATCACCTCCCATGAAAATTTTCTGCGTACGCCACTGCTCAGTGTAGTACTTTCTAGTAATTATAGCTAATCAGTAATGCTAAAAAATGAAGAAATTTTTCAGAAGGATCTCCCTTTTTCCGAAAAGGACTGAATGACTTTGAAGCTGAATGAATTACGTGTGGTTGTATTTACAAAGTTCGCGAAAGAGAGTGAAAAGACTATAGTCACTTTGTGGATATTGAGTACCAAAAACGTATTTCTCACAGCGTAATCAGGTGGCTATCACTTTATTCTAGCTTGCCAAGAATGCTTCAAATGTACCCAGCTTCACATTCATACTTCATGTCCATCGACAAGCCTACCAAGCCTACTGTTGTTCTACAACGTTTTTTTGGAAATTCTCTGAGCGAACTCCGTTTAAGATATTAAGATATTTGCAATCATTTCTGGTTGCTTTTAAGGAGCAAATTCAGAATATTGAGAAGTCCAAAGCATCATTTGCTGAGTTCGTATCGTGTTTCGCAACTGTGAAGGCAAGGATTCAATAAAGACAAGCACATGTACATATCAAGCCAAGTTAAATCAGCTCTAAGAAAACTCTGGGACTGAGAGAAGGCAAAGATCGTGACTGTGTATTATTCATGTCTGATGTATCTGTATTGTACAAGTCTTATGTTGTACGTCTGGCTAAATGGACCACTTTATTTGCTGAATTTAAATGCTTTAACTAGATTCCTCCGTTTGCAAACAACTGAATGGGAAAATATTGAACCATGTGAGTAGTATCCGCTTGAGAGAAACGTTTCTATTGACAAAGCTAAACTGTTTGACCAGTACCAAAACTTGTTTGAGTTCGTGCAAAAAGAGCATCAACCAAATGCAATTTATTGTAAAATGATGGAACATGAAAGATGGGCAAAATATTTTGCAACTTGCAATACCACTGAATGCTTCAGCGAACTGATAAAGATTGCACAGTTTTACTTCAGTGTTATGGCTGTTTACGCTAAGGTGGAACGATTTTTTACTTGATGCAGCCACAAACCTAAAAGAAAGATAAATCTGTCTAACTAAACCAGTTTCTGCCCTGTTAAAGCTGGTGTTCAATTTAACACATCTTTCATGCAATTAGTTTCGTAATATTGTTAAAGGCGATTTTACATTTTAAAAAAAATTAAGGAAACTGCAAAATATTCATGAGCTAAATAGGACAAGTAAATAAAGATTTTGTTTTGTGTGTTTTCACTGAAACATCGTCCACACTGGATGCTTTACTTCAATTCTTAAAATTTATCAATAGGCCTAATTGTTATTTGACTTATTAAGTGTAGATAATACACTCAAGTAAGTGACAGTCGTAAGTTGCCCCCCTTTTGGCGATGAAAATGTGGCAGCCTTATTGAACTTATTAATAAATAAACATGGACAGAATGGGGGCCGTCATTTAACAAGTGTAGAGCTTATCCAAGTGGTTCTGAAAGATGTAGAAAAGCAAAAGAGGCAAAAATGACTTCACAGGTGAAACAAGCAAGGAATCAATCACAAATTTTAATAGGAAATCGATTTCACGTAACACTACGCATCGTCAGTCTTATCATCTGCAAGCAATGCTAACAGGTGTGCAGTGGCGTAGCTAGAGTGTGGACTGCCCGGGGCGGTCCTACAGTTTGGCACCCCGAAGCCCATAAAAATAGGTATTGCATAGTGACTGGCTCTTAAATTTATATATATATATCTACATATTAACTAGTTTTTACACCATTATAATATTAGAGTACTGTCACATGCTCAAATACGGTATGCTTTAAAATACGCACCAAAAACTCAACCTTGTAAGTAACAGTTAAACAAAAAGCAAAACTGACATATAGGGAAAAATAGTAAAAAATATATGAAAATTAGGACCATCATTATTTCTGAAATGAAAACTACATTTTTCCACACAGTAACTTTTCTTGCCTCTTTGTTGGCAACTTCTTCAATCACAATGTCAAGATTTATTTCCTCTGTCAATTGTTGCACTGCAGAGACAGTATGGCAAGATTTCTCAACCGCAAGGTGCTATACTAGATCTTACGTAATTCTTGATCAGTTTTAATTTTGAAAAACTCCTCTCACAGGTAGCAACACTAACGGCAATTGTGAGGAAAATTTGCAGCATTGTTAGTAAATTTGAAACAGAGTTCCGAAGGTTTTACATTTGAATTAACTGCAAAAGTTCAAAGAGGCGTTCTTTCTCTATTGTGAACTGTACATCGGCAACATCGTATAACTCTGATCCAACAATAACGTTCTTCTTAATAATTGCACAACAATGAACAACAAGCGACGCAACAACTATCAATATTTCTTTTTCGACTATTAACTGCACTCAACCTCCTGTACAACTAACTAACCTACTTGGAATCTGAATGCAGTACAGTGATCTAAAAATTTTCAAAATGACGCATCAACAAACTGAAGCAAGAAATCATTTCCCCTAAAAACAACGAGGAACCCTTAAAACTAACGTAAGCCCACTACATGTTTTGCGGAACACTACGGTTCCGCGGAATCCTTGTTGAAGAATACCGAGCTAGATTATATTTCTCCACACACACGGAAATCCATTTTGACGAACACAAATCCAACTACACATTTAGTAGATTTATACGGAAATGGTTTTTAGACCCAACAATTCGCTTTTACTGGCAGGTAAAAAAATTAAGAGCACTGACAAAAGCTTAGAGCTCACCACAGCCACATGTTTGCCCGCAGTGATCCACCTTACTCCTTCTAAGTTCTATGACGTCATATAAGGACTACGATCAAACGTCAACAACAACCCAACATTCGATCAATCAACCGTGTAGTGAATCAGTAAAAATTGACATCAAGCGAGTTGATAAGCGTGTTGAGAACCGTGTTGCAGCATCATGTAAAAACGCCTATTGATAAAACGTCCCTGATGCACGACTGTTCATTGTTTGGCAAAGACGTTAATCGCTTAAATTAGGGGTGGGCAATTAATTTGGCCCGGGGGCCACTTTGACAAGACTGCATTTAGCAGAGGGCCGTACCTTCTAATGGAAACAAAAGCAAGTCTTGGTTAAGTTAGCCTCAGCACTACATTTGCTGTGGTAATTTGGAGGAAATTTCAGACTGAACATATTTCCTGAATGCTTCCGCGGGCCACTGTAAAAGCTGTGGCGGGCCACATTTGGCCTGCAGGCCGCTATTTGCCCACCCCTGGCTTAAATGCACACGGCATAGTTTAAATTACTGAAAATCAAAAACGTCCTTCAACTGCGCGTAATGTCCCGACATTAAAACCACTTTTATTTCAATACAGCCTGTACAGGTTTATAGCCTACAGCATAGCCCATAGTGTCGCCCTCATAAAAGTGCCGCCAGGGGCGGACAGCCCCTCTGCCCCCCTTAGCTACGCCACTGCAGGTGTGGAACGTAGAAAGGCCAACACAAGGTCAGAGAAAGTAAACAACTGCAAGACTGCAATGAAACAAACAGATCGAACCGCGACAAATAAAACAATCTTGCCCAAATACATGCATACGCTTAAGCTTCAAAACTTACTGCACAAATAACAAGAACTTACTAAATCCCAACGCCAGCTAACGATGATAACACCAAAGAAAAAGCCGCTTGCAGATAAATGTAGCTTCTCGCAGGGCGGGCCTTCCGAAATAGCTTGAAACGACATGCGTTATGATTCAGTCTGCGTGCATATTTGTTGCTGTGGCAACCAAGTCTCTGCGGGCACGATGGAAATGCTTTGACTTGAGATGGTTATCGACATCATCAAAGGTAATCTGCCTAACGGTAGGTCTCTCTGACATCCCTCCGCCATTCTTCTCTATCCTCAGTTATCGACGAGTTGTCCAAAAAGAAACAAAGACTGAATTTTATCTTGCAATTGCGCTTGCAGGCGTTTTGCAAAATCAAAATTTGGCCATTGGCATCCTCTGGTTTGTTTCTGTGAATACAGTTACATACATTTAGTTGACTTTGTCTTTTTCAATAGGCACAATCAGTGAAATTCTCGAGCACCACCTTACTTGATGCTTCTTCGCTTTCCGCTACTCTTAGCGTTCATTGAAAACTGTTTAGCTAACAACTGCTTGATAGCCTAATAATCACTGCTAAGGCAAACATTTATTTGTCAAAATTTATCGATGCCGACTGGTAGAAGATATTTGACGTCATATCCTGTTGTAATAGACCAGAAATTCAGCTGTGACATCGAAAAGGTACTTGTGCAAAATACCTAAAGATTGAACTCTGACGACGTCAGTGACTGCTCCTCCCAAACAAAATTTCTGGCTGCGCAACTGGCGGCAGGCAATGGTTATTTAGCTTATTCACCGATGTTTCAAGTGCTCAGCCAGCTAGTCAACAAGTTCCTTTTAAACGAAAGTAGAGATAGCTAGAAATGATTTGCCAATATCTCCTGATACATTTCGTTGGAAATAAGATGTAAAAACTCTTTAGGGTAATTGTATTATTTTCAAGTTTAGCCGCCAGTATAAATAGACAGAGAAGAACATCACCAAAAACCTGAACGTGGGGCAAAAAAACTGAACCAAGGTACTTCTCGCACCTTTAGGGACACCTTGACATAATTATTTTCGGGGGGTCCAAAACACCCGAAAATAATTATGTCAAGGTGTCCCTAAAGGTGCGAGAAGTACCTTGGTAAGGTCCAAGTGCTATTGGTGCGTCAGTGTCCAATGGAGATGGACGCTGGGGCAGCGGTAGGAGGGCAGTAAAAGGGTTAAGGGCAATGGAAACTTATCAGGAATAAAAAAATCATCACCAATTATGTGTATTTTTATTCATCAACAATGTTGACCTCAAACATAATAAAAGAAATTTATTATCGAAAACCATTCTAGATTTTACAAGTGGGCGAAATAGCTGAAATAAATTTGTTTCATGTAGATCTTAATAAACCATGAAATTACCTATGATACTGTTACGAAAAGGCTTCTCTGCCCCTGACAGGGGCACTTTTGAAAGGACAGGGGGCAATGCCCCTGCCAGGACCCTGTTGTCCGTCGTCCCTGTCAATGGATCCATAAGTATATGCAGCGCTTCATTAGTCCTCATTTTCCCCTCGACATAATTTGAGTTTCAGAACCCTGGTGTATAACAACCCGTGGTTGCTATTCAAGCAAAATTCTCAATGTAAAAGTGGAGGCCAAGGCCCATGCGTCCCCCGGTTTCGCCACCCCTGGAAGAAGCGTAAATATTTTGAAGAAGCTGAAGGATTTGGCTTTGCCTGCCTGGTCAGCAATGACATTGAGAAGACTCAGTGCGTACTGTGCAATACTGCCCTCAGTACTGCATCAACGAAGTCATCAAAACATAATACGCCATTTACGAATCAAACATCCTCGAAACGTCAGAATGGTTTAGACTTCTTTAGATGTCATGAGGCCGATTTGCAACTTAAAATATTTAAATTTGGAGGACATTTTCATTGAGGCGAACCCGATGATTCTCCTTCGGTTGGACGAATCAATTCATGCTATAGTCTGTGCAATGATTTTGTAATCTTTCGCTGTCGTTGGTTCGTTTGATGCTGATCCGCAAAGAGGGGGGCAATCGGGCGATTTCCTTCCGGAAATTTTCAAAAGCATGTGTGGTTGTTAGGTACAAGTTGAAATCATTTAACACCACGAAAATATCAACTGGTTGCGGCCCTGGTGCCACGAACTAGGCTACTTGCTTTTGTAATGCACATTGCAGGTGCAGTGGCGCAGCCAAAATGAGCCCGAAGAGGCCATGGCCCTCCCCGAAACAAACTTGTTAAGATGTTGCTGGTGCTTTGTATGAATTTTCAACTGTTAGAAATTAAACGAAAGGAACAGTTGGACTCAAGACGACGTCAATAACTGACGACGTCATTGACTGGCCCCTCCCGCACAAAATTCTTGGCTGCGCTGCTGCATGGTAGCCCCATGGTTTGTTGTAGCCCCACTAAAATATACGGCTCAAAAGATGAACAAAACAAATAGTTTGATTTGAAGCAAATTGAAAACATGCATGGATATTGGTTTATTTGTTTGGGGCAGCAAGAAGATGCATTTTTAGGCAGTGCATTACATTTCATTCAAAGAACATGTTTCACCAACGTCTTTGCCAACATTCGCCGCAGGGTGCCCAAATGGGTTTAATTTGCAGGATGCAGCTTAGATCTAGTGATATAGTAGTTTCAACTGATATTTTAAGATTGTTTTAATGGTTTCCTTATTGAATTTGGTTGAAAATATGCAAAATACGACTTTATGACCGAGCACGGCAATTATGACTTTTTATGACTTTATAATTTTGTTATAGACTTCGTAGGGGTGCGATTTTTCTTTTATAATTAATAGCTTCCTGAAGCACAGAAAAAATAGGACTTTTATGACTTTAAATGGCCCTACTAATGATAGTACTGGAAGTTGTATTATAGGTTGGCAGACCAGATGACGTCATGGTCTTTCACTAATCCTTTGTGACAAAGGAACCAGTAAATGCGTATGTAGAACTTTGCTCGCAAAAGGCACGATCGTACCAGTCACACATTTGACCATAACTCACCAGCCGCTAGAGAGCTGTTCAAAACCTCTGAAAATGTGGAAGGTCTTTTAGTTTCGATTAAAAAAATAATTGGAAAGTTTCGGATTTTGTTTTTCTGTGAGTGGCGTCATAATAGGGACATGTTTACGCATTTTTGGCCAAGGCCACCGGGCCCCAATACCAAGAGCTCATTTTTTTACTATATGTTTTGACAAAAACTAAGCGAAAATCCGCATCTTTAGAACCTCTGATTGGCGATCTATAGCGTTTGTGGTTTAAATTATGGCCACAAAAACATAATTTTGGCAAACGATTAGATTTTGGCAAAATGTGTTCATCCAAACACTGTAGTTAAAATTAAAAACGAAAGCTTCTCTGTACCTGCCTGGCATGGACTGTACTAATATGAAGTAGATTCACACAGGGGCGCAGCCAAGAATTTTGTTCGGGAGGGGCCAGTCAATGACGTCGTCGGATTTCAATCTTCAGCTATTTTGCATAAAGATCATTTTGGTGTCACTGCTCAATTTCTGGTCTATTACAATAGGATATGACGTCAAATACCTTCTACCAGTCGGCATCGATAAATTTTAACAAAGACAAGAAAACGTTTGCTTTTCACAGTGATCATTACCAAGCCAAGCAGTTTTCAATGAACATTAAGACTAAGAGTAGTGGAAAACGAAGCGCCGTGTAATGTTGTCCTCGAGAATATCACTGATTATGCCTATTGAACAAGTCAAAATCAACTGAAAGTATGTAAGTGGATTCATAGGAAAAAGTCAGAGGATGCCAATAGTCAAATTTTGACTTTACAAAATACCTGCGAGCAGAGCCGTGTGAAAGGCTGTTGGGGCCCCCCAAAAAATCCAGACGGGGCCCTTTAATATCAGCAAGAATTTAGGCAGATGCGTACTTTTTCGAGCCAGTTGCAAATTAGCCCCTTGAGTAGCGCTATTTCAAAACCTAACCAAGCTAAACTGATAATGCACAACTAGGAGAAAATAACTTTAATGAACTGCCTATGCAAAATAAGTGAAAATTAACTTTATCATTTGTTAGTTGCTATCATCAATAAAGCGAAACAAATATCTCTTCTTGTGATGTGATAGGAAATTATTTATAATGCAATTTGCCTGTTTGATGTAGTTGCCGTACTTGCATCAACTATAGTGTACGACAGGGGTGTGCAACCTGCAGCCCGCGGGCCAAATGCAACACAGCAAAGTGGATTTTTATGCCGGTCATTAGTACTAGACAACCTGTGTGAAACGAAGGCGCGGCCCGCGGTCTAATCTGTTTAATTGCGGTTGGCCCTTCAGTAATAAAGGTTGCACACCTCTGGTATACAACAGTATGTGAAACCGGCAGTCTCATTAATGCTTGTGATTTGCATCCCGACGATCACAGAGCACCTGATGGTCGCTGCACAGCCTTATCATTTTAATAGCCGATCTCAATGTAATCAACTTGGTGCTTTCACCAAAATCTGATAGGTTGAAGCTGTGCGTAGAACTAACTGCTTCCCAACACTCCCTCTGCCTTCACTTTTAATAAGAACGAATTTATTGGAATCTGACACCATCCATCTTCATCATGACATATAGCAAGTGAGATTAAATCTGAAGAGGCTTTTTAAGATCGAGCAAGCGAGCGTTAAACTTGTCGAGATTATCCTCGTTTTTTCTGGTCGAAACTTTAAATTAGACTGTCTTAACACAGTCTTCACAGACATATATATATAATAAACTGACACAACAGCCTTCTTTCGTTTCAACTTTACATAACCTGTCTTATGCAGCTTTCACGAAAACGTTTTCAACGTTGAACTAGAAGAGACCTAGTCTCTCTATCTGTTCGCATCTACAAAGAGATTGCACAACACTCCACAGCACATTCATTATGACGTAAATTTCCCAGATAATTTCCACGCACAAGGGCGATGCCAGCGACGTTAAGTGGGGGAAGGTGAAGACTTTATTAATTAACAATAGGCCTTGTTCTGACGTAACCACAACTTTACAAAAACTGCCATAGTGTCCGAACGTCCGCAATTCTTTTTCGAAATTAACGAGTCATGATATTGCATGCTTAATCTACCGGCTCTGCATTGAGGACAAAAACCAGAAGAGTAAAAGTCAAGGGTAGAGAGACGGTTCTAACTTACTAATACAATATATATTGTGGGACCCAAAGAATGGTCGGGGCCCCCCAACCGGGGGGTAGGCGGCTGCCTTGCCACGGCACTGCCTGCGAGTACAATAAAAAGATAAAATTCAGTCTGCGTTTTTTTTTGAACAACTCGTCGATAACCATCTCAGGATCAACGTCACATCACGATTATACGTCAAAAAAGCCAATCCATCAGACGGTTTTGCCCAGGCCCATAACCAGCTTGGAACACCAGGTGGGGCGTAGAGTTTTCTGAGAGGGGCCCAAATTTTTAAGCTATGTCCAATCAGGCCCGTAACTATAGCTTGGGACACCAGGGGTGGCGAAAGGTTTTCTGAGAGGGGCCCAAATTTTTTAGGCCCAACAGATTTTTCCAGGGAGGGCAAAAAGGTTTGCAAGGGAGTCTTCGCCCCCCTTTCCCCCCTGGTTACGGGGTTGTGTCCAATAGTTTTAAAGTACGTCCAACACATTTTTACAAGGGGGCAAAAATTTTTTCTAGCTAGTTACGGGCCTGGTTTTGCCCCGAAGTGCTGCGTAGATAAGCTAGCAAACGTTGAAGCGTTGAAAATGAACGTTCATTTGTTGCTGTTGTAACTGGCAACGTTGCAAATTTTTGCAACGGTGTGTGAATGTTTGAGAAAAAGACACAATTGGAGTGCCTCTATACGGTTGAACTCGCAGCTCAGAGTTTGGGTTACAGGTTCAGGAGCAATGAGAGGGGTTCCAGCAGGTGCATTGTTCAGGGGCCCGACAGCTACAGAGGGACCTGAGACAGAAGGACAGGCCTGTAACCAATTTGAGACACCAAGGAGGCGAAGAGTTTTCTGAGAGGGGCACAATTAATTTAACTAAGATACACTTGAAATGAAATTTGATTGGAAACACGCCAGTTCACAATATAATCTAATCTAACAGCAGTAGCCCTCGAATGTTGGGCATATGTGGAAAATAATAACTGAAAAGTTTAAGATTAACAAGTAACTACGGTGCAGGACGCAAGTGCTTATAGTGAACCGCGACAGTGCGCTGTGCATTTTGCTGATGATTAAACTTGTGCTGCAAGCAGATACAAGGTCGAATCGAATGTGAGTTTAGGATGAGCGGACATCCCCAGAAATCTGAAGATTTCCAAACATACAGGAGAAACTAACTTAACAGTATTTCGACAATGCTTTAAAGCAGTGGTCGCCGCCTTGTGGCCCGTGTGAATTATTTCCAAATGTTTGTATTAGGTTGAGAATATTCTTGACAATTCCAGCTACAGTAGCAGCGCTCGCACGACTGCTACAGGCGTCATTTTTTAAGTCAAGCAAAGTTGGGCGCTCTTTTTACCCGGATTTTCAGGGATTTTGCCCAGAATTTCATCAAATCAAAACTTTTGGGAGTGCGCTTGCACCCCCTGCAGCCCCACCTCCAGCAACACTGCTTTCCATAACAGTATCATTGCTAATTGCATGGTTTATCAAGATCTACTTGAAACAAATTTGTTGCAGCTATTCGGGCAGCCATAAAATTCAGAATGATTTTCTATAATTTCTGTCATTATTTTTGAGGTCAACATTGTTTATGAACAGAAATAAACATAAATGGTAACGATTTTCTTGTATTTTATAAGTTTCCATTGCCTTTAGACTAACTACTTCACTGCTTCCCCTGCCTTACCGCTGCTCCTGCGTCCCTGAATGTGCAAGTTGTGTCAACAAACTTCGCCAAAACATTGGTTTGCGAACGTGAATATGACGTCATATTGTGACGTCAGAAACAGCGCATATCCAGTAGCAATAACCACCATACGCCACTACTCAATACTAGAATTTGGTAGGGGGCATCTAATCAAGCAGTCGCCCCCGGGCATCACCAGATCTCTGCACGCCACTGATTGTGTCAAATGTATAGGCTACTAGTAAACCTGCCTAACTTTTTATCTTGTTTTAGCAATTTCATCAAATCGTTTATCGAGATTTTTGAAACATCAGTTGAATATATTTGTTGTGAGATAATTTCTGCAGACGATATTGCGAGTGTTAAAGCTGTCAGACACAAGAGACTATTGTAAGGATATATTTCATCAATGATGCTATTGTTTTAATTACAGATACGAGACGTTGTCTGCCAACTGAAATACTCTTGAAAGGAATGCAACTTTAAGTTTATTACGAATGGTTGGGCCAGGCTCGCCACCAGATGTGACTGGGCCTAGCCATTTTTGCTAGGACTATACCTAAACAACACTTAATAACTTTGAGGATCTTGTGAAATGCGAATTTCCCCTGCAAATTTAGAGCTTGAGCTTTGAAACCCCAGCAACAGTTAAGCACTGAACATAAAATGCAAAAACGCTTAAATAGCGGTCTACAGTAACCACAGGCAAACGTAAAGATAACACAATGTGAACATACGAGTATGCTGTTTCTGTCACCAGGCATAGTCTCCTGGGTGCAAACATTGCTCCACTCGTGTGATAGCAATGCAGTGTTTATCGTTGACGCTTCAAGAGTGTATGCAAACTCTCTTCCTCAAAAGATGGCAATAAACAAAATCAAAGCGCACACACACAGCATTTCTGAAAATTTTCAGAGTGGTACACGAAAAAAAGGATAAAAAATGCCTTAGAAATAGGCTACCAACATTTTAACGATCTCCCAATTCCAGCATATTTGTGGATAAATACCAATCATTTACGAACATTTCGATCAGATTGCCTGTCTCAAGATATATCCTGAAAGGAGATAATTAACCAGTAAGACAAAGAAAAATTCAAGTACTGTAAAACTTTCCTTAAAAATGATTAGAATACAAAATTTCAACTTCATTGTTTGAAAGTTTCTGCAAATGTCAAAATTGCTGTGCAAGGTTTTGAAAATTTCGTGTGGGGGACATTTGCCCTCCCCTGGTTGCGCGCCTGGGAGTGGCTTTTCTCTGTTTGTTGTGTGCATGCTTGCCAAACCTTACCACTATGGAGGGAATTGACCAACAACTCTTTGCAAAAACAAAGAAGGGATACATTTCTTTACCCTCGGATTTGAATGCCATAATAGGTATAACAAGTTATTATTGTGTGATTCTCAAAATGATGATATTGCATGATGCAATAAAAACAATTCAGAATAGGGTTTTTGTGTTTTTTTCTAGAAAAAGAACAAAAACCTGTATATTTTCAAAAAACGAAGAAAAACAGATTTGAAAAAAGCTTAAAAACCCATGTGAATGTTTTGTTTCAAAACCCATTTTTTTCAACCCTGATTATCTTCCAATCCTTTTTTGTGATTTTCCCTTGATAGCACGAACTGGAACAATGGTCACGCCACTATCAGTCTGATTGGGTGTGCGCCCCACACCTAAAGCATAAGACCCTGGTATTGCAAAAGCTGAGAATCACTTGCATTAGAATACGTAAATATTAGTGTTGACAACAAAACAAGTTTCGTAAAACCAAATCCATGCAGCATGTATTAGTTGACTTACAATAGGAAATATCATCCAGTTACAGCATTTTAATTTTTGCAATTTCACACTTTGGATGCCCCCCTGACTTTGAATGCCCGGGGCCGGCCCCGTTCGCCCCCCCCCCCTCTGCACGCCACAGGATGAGGGTTAGGGCGAATTTGAACACGGTTACGCTTGTACAAGAGGCCCAGTGACGATCTGATGATACATGTATGTGCGTGTTTCCAGGTTTCCGGAATATCTGGCCAGTGGTGTAATTAGAGGTTTGAGCCAGGAGGGCAAAACTTAGCTGAAGGGGGGCGCTGGACACCGTAGGGGTGCCACTAGCCAATACTCAGAAAAAAAGTTAAGAAATTATAGTGAATCCGGATGTCGTGGATGTCTCTATTTACAAAAAAGAAAAAACACCCCGAAGAACGCAAAAAGAACAACCTACTGAAAACCAGAACAATACTAAATATCGAAGTGTCAGCTAAAGGGGCCCAGCGTTTATATTTAGCTTGCCAGATTGGGCGGATCGCCTGCCCCCTACTACCCAGACAGTTACGCTACTGTATCTGACCCTCTTCCCACTCATCATTGTTGGGGCTATGGAACATTACACGATCGCCAACACACAGCAACAGTAAAGGTCGAGCGTGTTCGTCATAATACTTTTAACGGTGATGTGGCGCTGGTGGCATTTGTTCATATCTACCTTGTGGCAGGCCTTGGTTAGGGTAGGTAAAAGAGAGCGCGTCACTCTGCCAAACAGTATCTCAGCTGGACTTTTACGAATGTCTTGACGGGGTGTGTTGCGGAATTACTAGACTCTGCTTTCCCATTCTCATTGTGGTGCCCCAGACTTGAAGTAACAGTTTAACTGGATTTCAGTTCGGGATGAAAAACTTTCTCCACGAAGTACGTATTTGTCCTTGTCTGATGAACAAACATTTATTGCTATCGAGTTTAATGACCAGTTATTCCCATTTGAAAGACCACCCTTCAATTTAAGCTGTTCGGTGCTTCCACTAAGTTGCGACCGATATATCCTACAGCACAATTGCTAAGGCTTTTACACATACTTAGATGACATTACTGTGTGTAGAAAAGCTCGTGCCTTTGCAACCAATGGGCCACGAAATTTGTAAAAGCATGTTACGGCCAGACCCCGACAGCGTGAAGCTGTTGCTGCAGATTTGTTAGTTCCAACCATCTAAATCAGGGGTGACGGACATGCGGCCCACAAAAGAATTTCGTGCGGCCCGCGAAGCATTCAGGCGAGACCAGGAGTTATTACTTTCGTTTGTTTTTGTTGATGAACAATCTTTTTCGTTTTTAACAGGTTTCATAGTATGACTAAAAAGTTGTGCGGCCCGCTTACTCAGCGGTAACCGACAAAGTGGCCCGCGATAGCAAATAGATTCGTCACCCCTGATCTAAATAAACTTCAACATCTTGTCGGAATGCCTGCGTATTATGCTCAATGGTGCCTTTTTTTCAAAAAAAGTAAAGCTGTTCATTGCGTCAAAGCAGTTTCCACAGCTTGAAGATTTTAAGCCAAATGCGATTTCAGCTACTTTCAAAGTGAAAATTCCGCTGTTTGTTTTCAAAACAGATGCCGAATGGGCTTTAATCAGGGTTCCTACACAATTTAATATAAACAGTGGTGTAGCCAGCCCAAAATTCGGGGTGGGGGAAAATACTTTGACTTTAAGCGAGCAATTTCTGTTTGAGACACCGCTTCTCAACGCACAAAATGACAAGATTTGCCAGAAATTTTGGAGCCATGGCCCCCCTGTGAATTAAAATTTGCAGATTGACTTTTCCCAACGGCATACCCAGGTCGAACCGTCGAATACATGCACTATTATAATACCTGCTGTTACAGAGCCGGATTAAACGGTAGGAGGGCCCGGGGCAATTTTTACTGGAGGGCCCCTAAGACATAATTCATGACGTCATCGTTTGTGAAAGTTATGTTTTCGCTGATTAGCAAGGTTCCCATTTGTTTTTTCGGGTAGTCGAGAATGTGCTTACTCAAATTCACATACAGTTACCTGCGAGAAGATAATTTATGATATAAATACTAGGGTGCATTTTTGCTGAGAAAAAATATTTCACAGACTAGAGAGTGACTTGGCAAGAAAGAACATTCACCTGAAAATAAGCAGAAACCAGAGATTGCAAACAAAAACACCGGAAAAAGAACATGTCAATATGGCCAGCCAGGCTGAGTGGAAACTTGTTTCCGAGCTAATGTCTTGATTTTCACCTTAATTTTCAGGCGCTCTGGTTAACGCCACTGCTTTAACGTTGCTGCTTGAAAGTTTTGCTAGAAAAAGCGATTCAGTCGCGGCGTTTCAGCTAACACTGCCAGATCCTTGCGCTTTGTCCTCTTATAGAAGCTTTGCGCTTTTCATAGCTCCTGATGTCCTGATGGCATTACAGGTTTCGGCATCGCGCTAGCTAAACACTGCAAGCTCGGTTTCTGCTCTTTCGTTCCACGAATCGACTGATTAAAACCTTTTCTGACGAACCACGCAATAACATGTGGTGTAAATGGCTTGAATAGCTTCATATGTTTACGATTTAACACAACTATAGTAACCATCGGAGAGAGAGAGAGAGAGTTTATTGGCGCAAATATTAAACAATTTCATACAAATTAAAGCTAAGGCGCTGGGACACCGAAAAAAACCTGTTAAACAGGTTGTCTCGTCGGGCGCCCCTCGACAGCAGTTTCATAAATTTTTATTGTGGTGTAAATTTGATGGCCGAATTATTGCAAATTTGTTGAGGTTATTGTTTTGAAGAGGTTGCAGTCTGCTGGATGATCAACACAGTTGCGCGGG
>Ga0210059_1008590_pt1 | contig 16075 bp, 9 predicted proteins | sample Ectturendosymbi2_FD_188042 | JGI IMG/M metagenome (GOLD analysis project Ga0210059, IMG submission 188042) | Ecteinascidia turbinata endosymbiont from Florida, USA - Sample 2 (SPAdes) (version 2) | ecosystem: Host-associated > Tunicates > Ascidians > Unclassified | place: Key West, Florida...
GCCCGCCACAGCGTATTCAGTGACCCGCGGAAGCATTCAGGAAAATCTTCAAAACCGAAATATCCTCCAACTCATCACAATTAACGTTAGTGCTGAGGCTAACTTGAAACGAGATTTGCTTCTATTTCTATTGGAAGTTTCAAGGCATGGCCCTCCACTAAACGTGGCCTTCTTAAAGTGGCCCCCGAGCCAAATTAATTGCCCACCCCTGCGCTAGAGAAACAATTCTATCAACAGACTGGAATAATTGACCTCTGTTTGTCTTCTCTACACCAAAATTAATTACATTGAGTCAGTAAACGTTTTCCACAATCTTCGTACAAGTTGGTGTAAAAAAACAACCTCAAAGGCGCTCTTGGTGCAGTCGTTAATTTGTTAAATCAATTAAAACGTGAAAACACTACACCAGCTATGTTCAACCGAGATTTCTTACTGAGCGATAAACTATGTCACTATCTTAACCAGGGCCGTACATTAAATGACCTATTAATGAGAGCAGCATATTGAATAACTTACTTTGATCTTAGCAAGCTAAATTTACCATAGTTTCAGCTAATATACTGAAAGCGTTCGAACCCAAACTGCAATGGTAACTACTGTTTAGCACCGATAACTACGTCGTACGCGTGATTTCATAGGCACGTTTAGTGCTAATGGAACAAGGGTAGATATTATAAAAATAGAAAAAAGTTTTTTACCAAGGTCTCGGTGGACATATGGAAATCTCCCAGCACGCGGTACAGACGTGATAAAACGGCACTAAGGACCACCTGCATTAAAAATATCAAATTTAAGTTTATCAATCAAGGACATGTTGCCAGTATGTACGCTACTTGGAAACCTAAACTGGGCCGCACAAAATCTTCGACTGGGCCCCGGGTTGGACATAGCTGCTCCAGACAACAATCTCTGCATGGTCCTTCCGTCTTAAACATATTGTTAACTTTAACACGTTAGTTTTAAATGTGTGTTTGTGCTTTTCGAATATAAAGGTGCCTTTTCGACATTTTTTGTTTAATTTTTTGCATCAACATTTCCTCTTCAGGTCAACCCCTTTTGGTGATTCCCGATTTTAGAACCTTTAGCATTTGTGATTACCCAAATATCATCCAACAGTGAGAACATTGTTCATAAGCACAACGTTTTATGTACAATTTGATCAGGGAAACTCTTTACAGTTGTTGTCACAAAAATTACCTGTGAGGCATGATCAGTCATCATGCACGATAGTATCTCATTTGTTGTGTTTGATATTTATGCTGTCACCGAAATCCAAGAGGACTGTGTTTTACCATACAAAGTCGGATTTAACCTTTGACCTTTGAAAGTTAAATCAAGCCGCATGAAGCACATGAGGAGAAAAATGTTTAAAAGAAAAAAACATTATAATGGAATTTATGGACATTTAGAATACATGCACACCAGCAAAAGTGAAGCAAAATCACCTCCAATTTTCATGGTAAGCTCTCGATGGCGCAATTCATCCCGACACGATCAGCACTGTAATGCCAAGCGCTTTAACTTGCTTGCACGTGTTTTCTTAAAGTAGACGTGAGTCGATTCAAGACTAGCATGGTAGGATCAAGATAACATTCCCTGCACAATGTTTCTTTCTTTGCAGAAGAATAATTTTACTGTAGGTTTCTGATTAGAATTTTTTTTTGTCCGGGTACGCAAATGAAACCGTAATCTTATATATATCTGGGGATGTAATTTCATGACTTTCACGACTTTCACGACTTCACCAGCTCGTAGTATTCGTTTCGCATTTTTGAAATCATCTATACTATGCATATCACACGAATTAAGAAAGTTTTCACGGTCGTTAGTTCATTGACCATATTGGACATTAAATAATTTATGATATTTAACCAATGTCATTTTTGAGTATGATTGGAATGACATTTTTGGGTATAATTGCGAAAAGGACTGCACTGCAAGTATTTTGACGATTGCGAAGGGTTCCGCCGTCATTTATGTCCTATAAAACTCATTTAATCCACTTTCAAAGAAACTTAAATTTTAGGTCTTATCATTGTTTATGGAATAATGATAACTAAAACCGCCTATGTGCTTGTAGCGTGCTGGAGAAGCTTCCTTTAACATACACCGTGGGCTGAAATTGCCCGCCAGTTATATCTTTTAAGCCCGTTCGGACCAGGTTTGGCCATAATTCGAAGAAACATCAAGAGCAGTTTTGAATTTACCACTTTTTTTATTGTCAAAGTAAAACAAATTTCCTGCTGTGAGTGCATGGTCCAGACGTGAGTTTTCCTCGCTTTGGGTTTGTGAAAAAGCACTGCGAGATAGAGATGATGCTCTCAGAACCTGAACGCACATTTGGCAATAAAGTTTAAATTGTAGGCAAATACTTGACAATACGACACGTGGTTGGCACGTAATAATTACATAAAACTAGCATGCTGAACATAGTGTTGACGTGTCTCTCACTCTGTAACACACAAGCACGAGCTGTGAATCTAATTCACGGTATCCTATGGGATGATGAAGGCGTTACACTTGACGTGTCACTCTTTTTTTTGTTAGGTCGATGGCTCAGCGAGCAGTCTATTACAAAGCACTGGTTCCAGTCCGTACGTACTTGTCCATATAGTTGGGCCACTGGCCGCAACAATGGTTACAAAAAACTAATATGAGCATAAAGATAAACCTACAGAAAGTTGCATGTGACTGTTAATTTCATTCTTTTACAAAAAATTTGGGAATTTTTCTGTCCACAAAGCTTTTCCACGAAGTTTTCTTCGATCGTACTCGTGGTAGTAAGTTTTGAGACTAACAGTGAAATTTGAATTACCTGAAAATTTTCAAGTTTATAGGTCTTTGTTTATAAAACAAGCGGGCTACCCCTCACACGACTCAAATTTTAACTGGTTGCCGCACGTGGATCAACGTTTTGACTTTTAAACTTCACCTTACTTCAGTTTTATGCTTCACACTGCGTTTTCTCCGGTGGTTTAAGCAGGTATACGTGGCGCATATGTCTCAAGAACAAAATATATAAACTTTTGAAAATCTTTTTCTTTTATTGTTCTAAAACTGGTGGTTAGGAAGAAATTGTCAAAACCCTACTTTATAATTGCACAAAGAAAACTGCACATAAGCTGCTTTCCTTCGTTGGTATTGAACCTTTCAAATTGCCTTCACGTTGCAGAATTACTTCTCTCACAGTGAAGCTCAGTAGGGTTTAGAGCATAAAATTAAAAGCGGTTAGTCAAGTTCCCCATTAATGTTAAAACCTTTTCAAATTTATTCAGTGTTTATTTACTAAGACGTTTCGTTTTGGACTTATTTAATTCATTAACAACGGGCACAAACTGGAACAAGGGTTCTTTACCTGGGGTCCGTGAACCTCCTTACCCCTTAGAGGCCCATTTGCTTTAGGGGGTCCGTAAAGCAAAATCCAATCACGAAAATGCGCTAGGTTTTATTCCGCCTCTTTGGGCCATTACTCAGCTTAATCGCACCACAACTGTGGTCTGACATGTTCATGTTGTTAAGTTAATTGACCTTTTTTATTTGTTTTTGGTGACGGCAATCGGCGGCAGGCCAAAGCCTGCAGTTTGCTTCTTGCCGGGGCGGTTAAGGTGCTCACGCTAAGAAGAGACCAAATCTAATTTCTCAACAATTGAAAAAACGTTGACGAAACGAAGGAGTCCGCAGCGGTTTTTAATGCAATGAAAGGGGTCCGCAAAGACAAAAAGCTTTAGAACCACTGGACTAGAACAAAGTACTGCAAAAGCATGGGAGATCGTCTCATAATTACATAATGGAAGCGTTTGTGGTAGCACTGACATGAAGCAAAAATATAATGATAAGTGCAGGACAAAGCCTATTTCCGTACGGCTAATTACAAGCGTTTAAGTTTTTTTTGCTTAATCAGACGGTTTTTGCTAGAAACGAAGCATGGAACACCGAAATAACAGAAAAACTAGGTGAGGTGAATTCCGTATTGTTCTTCAAAATATTACATATTGAAGCTTTGATTTCCCTGTGGTATTTTGTCAGAAATATCTCATTGCAGCTGTGCAACTCTCTGAGACGTGTTACATTTTCATTTTCGTTTCTTCGTTACAAGCAAAAACTCACAACAGCGTGCTGTTTGAAAGTGCTTAGCGGATTATGTTTCTGTTTGATGCAAAAATGGGAACAACAATGAATAAATATCCTCCTTATCAACTCTTCTCAACGTGTTGTATGGTTACTGACATGGGCGTCCGCAGGAGGGCAAAACGGGCATTTGGCCCCCCCTGGAAATTGGAACAAAGGAACAAAAGTTTCTAGAAAACGTAAAATCGGCAGTTCAATCCCGATCAGTTGGGTTAATTCTTGCAATGGCAGTTTGCTTGCCGATATGACACTCACACTGCACAAAAGTCAGTTCACTGTTCTGGAAGCCTAACATGCAGTAATGAACTTGCAGTTCACTAAATTCGGTTCTCTGCCTGCAGAGGCAAGTTGCGAAACGCGGTTGCGAATTTTTCTACTATTGGCATTTGCTGCGTAACAATAACATGGCAACAAATCTTCGAAGATGCATTTGAAGTTACGGTGGTAGGCGTTTTGCCGCATGTAACTATTGAATGCAGACATCTTGGCAGGTAATGCTGCGATACAGTGACTGGTGATAGCGGTAAGGCAAGTAGGTTTACACCAATGGTGGACGAACTGCGGCTCGCCGACACATTTTGTGTGGCTCTTCTAGATAAATAGCAATATCTCAAATTGACAGAGAGTTGTTGTCTTATATTTAACTTTTGTTTCATTTATCAAAGTCATAAGCGTACGGCATGGGAATGCAATCACATCCCCAAAGCTGAAAAATTGGCCATTATTCGGGCAAAAATTTTCAACATTTGGGCAAAGTATACAGCTACATTCACATGTAAGTGCGGTAGTGTCTATTTTCCCAACTAAGGCAAAATAATGGCCAAAACGGCAAAATAGTCTGAGACTATTTTGCCATTATTTTTCATCCCTGATGGCAAAATAGACACTGCCCTTGAGTAAACTGGAATCATGTGGTAACGCCAATAGTCTTCATCAAATTTGGGCCAACTGAAACATTCATTCAAGTTTTGGGTAAAATTAAAAACATTTGAGCAAATTAGGAGTAATTGGGTGCGATCCAACAGCTTCAATTAAATCTGGGTAATTGAGAAAAGCTTCATTCAAATTTCGGTGAAAATAAAAACAATTAAATAAATACGACACATGTGGGTGAAGTCCATCAGTCAAATCAAATGTTGGCAATTTGCAACAGCTTCATTCATTTGCGGGCAACTTCAAACAGTTTTGGTCACAGCTGGGCTATATAAAATAGCTCGATTGAAATTTTAGTACATTTAGAAATGTCTGGGTAAACTATGAGCTTTATTCCAATTTGGATGAAATTAGAATCATTTAGGTAAATTTTAACAATCTCGATGAAATTTGAGCAAATTGGGATAACTTCATTCAAATTTGGGTGGAGTTAGAAATGTCCAATAAATTGGAAAAAATTGGGCAAATTCCAACAAACTAAATCAACTCTGGCCAAATGGCAATAGCTCAATTCAAATTTGGGCCAAGTGGAACATCTTCATTCGATTCTGGTAGCTTCAAACAGCATTATTTCAATTTGGTTAAAATACAAGAACTTCATTTAAACTTGCATACAATTAGAAACATTTGGGGAGATTCCAATAGCCCAAATCAAGTTTTAGCCAATTGAAACAACCTCATTCAAATTTGAGTAGGGTGAGAAACATTTTAAAATTAGGACCGCATGCAGTGGTAACCCACCATTCCAACTATACCTAATTTTTGTAAACCTAAAATTGTTGATGCTGTGAAGTGTACAACTAAAATTTAGCTGGAGCTGCACAACGTTTTGTGGTAGTAACAAGCCCGTAACCAGGGGGGCCCTGGAAAAATGTTTTGGACAAAGTTCAAATCTATTGGACATAGTGTACAAAATTTGAGCCCCTCTCAAAAAACTCTTCGCCCCCCTTGGCGTCCCAAGCTGGTTACGGGCCTGGGTAGTAATGTGGTGTAGCTGTGATATGATTCTGTTAAGTTATCGTGCTTCAAACTTGCTTGATGTTGTGAGATTTGCAAGTGTGAATCTGTTACCGCAAAGTAATCATGAACAGAATTAACCACGTCACTGCAGCGGTAATATGTTGTGTGGCAGTAATGTACTGTAGGTGTGATTTCATACTGTTTAGGTTTTCATATCTTCCATTCGTTCCATGCAATGAATTTCATATTTTGCATCCGGCCAAATTTTAATGTTTCAATTTAATGTTGTAAAGTGAAGTTTTCATGAACAGTAGCAACTGTAGTATCTATTGCACTGCATAATTCACTAATAATAATGCAGTCCAGTGAAGCACTGCTATTTGTATAAATAATTCTTGTTGAGGTTGTAAGTCATTTGTGATTGGAAATGTGCATTTTTACGCATTCCTTGGTAGTTGATCAGATAGACTGCAGTATTTGCGTGTATCAGACCCACATTGCTATTTTTTCTTAGCATGCTGTATTCAGTGCACATTTAACTGTTTAACTGCAGTGGATTTTGGTTTTCATAATGTGACTTTAGAAGCTGTAAACATTCAAGTAAGTTGTAGTATTTTAAGTACGACGCATAGCAGTGAAGATTGCCTAATGTGGAAGGCTAAGCTATACGCTATGTATTAAACTGCCTCTTTTCCCTCTCCTTACTTGGGACTTGACCTATTTGCAGCAATGTAATAATTTGCATCGTAACCTGATATATTTTACTCCTTTCCTAGATTGATTGCGATTGTGGCTAACACAAATGCATGCATCTATGTTAGAGAAGAACAGATGTTAGCTATTAGGATGATTTGTTGCTCTTTCTTCCCGCTGTGTGTTTGAACTTATTGTTTTAACTTATTGTTACTAGTTGGTCTTGTTTTGTTTGTGCTTTCTCTAAATGCTTATTTACAGTACGGTACTGTCAACGTTAGCTCAATATGTTTTCACGCAACCTTTGTCTTTGTTTCGTAATAATCACTGCTTTGCGTACTTTCACTCGTTTTTAGTTTTAATTTACTTGGACTGAAGATGCCGTATGGCGAAATCGATTTCCATTAAATAACATCAATACGTGCTGATTTTTTTCACTTGTGCAGTGTGCACAGACAGTGCTTAAGGTTAGGATGAACATATTCAAATAATACGGGTAGAACGTACATAAAAACTTGAAAATGAAGATGCTGAACAACACCTACCACAAGTGGTGGCATGAACAGCAATTTTGGGGGGATTTTATTGTAATTACCTAACCTTTTTCAACCAATAAATATTACCATTGTTCACATGTGGGTATGTAGAATATTGATTGCTAGTTGAGGGCGTACCGCTTTGGACACCGGTAATTGGTAATTAGGTATGCAGACATCTTCATTTGTTTACAATGGTACGTTTTAATCTTACCATTAAGACTTGCTGTTTATACGTTATTTGGAAAAAAAGATAAAATTTGGGCAGAAATTTTTCGCATCCCCAAAAATATGCACTCCCGTACACCTATGATCAAAGTGTTTACATAAGTTCGTGAAGTTGTCACCAGGGAGTCAGCGCGATTTGATAACAATGACAGTGAACCTAAAGCTCAAGTTAGGCTCTTAAGTTCCCAGACGAAAATTAAATTTTTTCAAAGACACGTACTGTCGAAAGTATTCTGTCATTCTTCCAATGTCAGAATGAGAACGAAGAGGCAATTGCAGGCCACAAAATGGAAGAATACTAAAATTTATTTTGAGACTACTGGAGGAGTTCCAAGCCTGATTTGACCTTTTCCAAGAGTTTAAACCATGCTTTGGGTTCCTTGTAAATCCATTCAATGTTAGTGTACTCGGTGATGGCTGTCCAGTTCACCAACTGTTTGTCACACACTTGAATGCTGCAGAAATTAAACTGGCCGAAATGCAAAAAAATCTGGCTCTAAAAAAACTTTAATCAATGCCACTCCGCAGTTAATATCTGGCAACAGGTTCCACAAAGGAGGGGCGTAACGAGGTCAGGTGGCGCCCCGGGCAAGAAGCAAGTTTGGCGCACCCAGATTCGAAACTGAGGTGTTTCTGAAGCATATGTACTGCACTGAATAAAGTACTTGTGGTATTGTTGGGACTTTGTGGTATTCCCTCAGTCATTCGGCGCCCGGGGAATTGTGCCCCTTTGGTTTGCCCCCTCTCGTTACGCCCCTGCCAGAAAGTAAATACCCAGAATATAAAAAAATAGTGTACAACTCATTTTTGTATGCAGCACGACATATTTCTGTGAATTTTTTTTCTGTAATGGAGTTCGTAAAATCAAACCATCGCGCAACCCTGAAAAATTGACACTTGGGAGAATTAATTCGGACATCTAACAACGTACTGTCCATATTTTTGGGGACTAGAAAATCAAACAAAAACTTAATATTGACAATTACTATACATCATTAAATGTAAAATTTGCATTCTTTACAGTATTTGTATTGACAATACAAACTGGTTTTGCGACTCGTCGGTGTTTTTGGTTTTATGCAAATGGCTCTTCCATTGAACAAGTTTGCCCACCCCTGATTTGTGCTATGTGCAAGGCCAGATTTACCTATAGGCTATATAGGCTTAAGCCTAGGGCCTCAAGATCCAACGGGGGCCTCCAACAAACTGTGGTACGCATAGAGCCAATGGCCGGTATATGATCATTTACATACTTCGTCAAAAATTTATGTCCTAATTATTATTCACGAAATTTAGTTTTATTCAACATTCGTGGTGATAACATCAGAGTCTTCCAACGAGTTTCCCTGCATCTCAAAATGACGATTGGTCAAGCCGCATGCCAACTGTTGTGTCGATACTCGAAGCACGCTGGCTGCGTCCTGCTTTTGCTGAATCGTACCGATTGTTGCGTGTGATTCCGCCAAAAGAACTTGTAGCTGTTCAAATTTGAAATGCACCTGATGAGTGGCATAACTGACGGGTGGCAGGGATGCAAACCGCTCCCTCTGTCAAGCTAAATGTAAAAACCGGGCCCCTAACGAGCTTGTGTTTTGGTATTTACTATTCTTTTGGTTTCAGTAGATTGTTGTTTTTTTGCGTTTTTCGGAGTGTTTTCCGGTGATTTCGGGTTTTTGCATAGCCGTTCAATTCCGGATTTGCTATTGTTTCTCAACTATTTTCTGAGTGTTGGCCAGTGGGCTCCCTTCAGCTAAGTTTCCCCAAGCTCAAACCTCGAGCAACGTTACTGCACCTGATCAAAGCTTAAGGTTGTACTGCAGGTAAGAGCTATGTGCAGAGCTACCAACAGTATCCTACAATAAAAGCGTAGTTGTTTCTTAGGTGACTGAGCAATACAGCAGTTTTGACTCAGCGTTTGTATCGCGTAATGCTCGATTGGTATTTTTGGATGTGATTTTTTCCATTTGAAGTTTCTTCGGTAAAATCATTCAGAAATCACATTGCTCTTGAGTACTTGCGCAAGTTTGTATTGCTCCCATGCTAAGAAAATAAGAGAATATCTTGATGAGCTTGAATAGCAGGCAAAGGCCACTTTGCCAACTGGCAACAGCATAACTCTTCCCCGAGACAGGGAAACAGCAAAAAAATGACAAAAGCGCGTTTGGGTCTGATGCCTTAGATTAGTGGTTCTTAGTTTATCCAACCACGCGAAGCCTTATTTCTTAGTTTGATGATCACTAACTGCTCAGGCGAAAGGTCCTTTTCAAGATTTCAAAAGAATTGAAAATTAATTAAAGGGTCTCAATGTTCCAGGATAGGTCGTCCACACTAATTAGCATTCGGCACAATAAAAGTGGCAAACTTAGGCAAAAAAATTGTAATGAATTCTTAGATAATTTTGTGATGAAGAAGGCAGGACAAAACCTTTTCAACTGTTTACTGTGTTAAGTCCAGCCTTACTTGATTCGATGATTGCAGCTTTTTTATACGTATTTCAATAATGACAGCGTAAGTGAAATTTAAGCCAGTCCAGTCGCTACGGTGGGCATTGGTGAGTTCAGCCCTTCCAAATTTAAATATGAAACACTATAAATCAGTAAAGTTTTTATCAAATTTTGAGAATGTGAAGTCCCACTGCGCAAATTTAAATCCCCTATTCAAGACTCTCTGGCGGTGGTTCTGGTTTTTAAACCTCACATCTTTTCACTCGACAATTTAGTTGCGTTCGATTCTCACCAGTCTGAAAAAGTAAGAAACACGTGAATCATAAACCTAAGAGTTACAGCCATTTGGGTGCATTTTACTTCACGTGTTTTGCTCGTGTGTGTGAGATTTTTACAGCCGCCTTGGTAAGCGAATAGCAACGTGGTCCTCACGTTGTGCTTTAGTATTTATGAGGCCACAGATACTACAGGGTGACACAAAAAAAAGGTCATAACTTAAACTTGAATAACTTTTGAAATGATTAATCAATTCTTTTTATTTTTCAGATTTACCAAGTAGAATTAATGTTCTAAGAGTCTACCAAATTTGACCTTTGAGATGCCATGGACTACTGAGCAAATGATATTTATAGTTGAGGCATATTTTCGGCAGAAGTCGCTGTGCCAGACTTTCTTGACAATGTCTGGTTTTCGGACGAGGCACATTTTCTGTTGTCAGGTCACGTGAACTCTAAGAACAACATCTTCTGGGGTAGCAGACCCCCTGAGCACTGTCTGCAAAGGCCATTACACTCTGTGAAGTTCACTGCCTGGGTTGCCATCTCCAAACTTGGCATCATTGGACCATTCTGGTTCGAGGACGACAACGAGCGGTCTGTGACAATGAACACCGAGCGATATGTCCAGGAGCTTGGCAAGTTCTGGACAGCACTTGGTCGACGGAGAGGGGTCGTCATGGTCCTCTCGTGGTTCCAGCAGGATGGTGCCACCCCCCACTCCTCAAACGAATCATTGGCATGCAGTGGTGTGCGCAGAAAATTTCCGAGGAGAGGACCAAGTTTCGCCACAATCGTGTGACATCACAATCAAATCAACTTTAAAGGAAGTGCCGAAGTCACAACCATTCTAGGGGGTTCCGGGGACATGCCCCTGGGAAAATTTTGCAAAATTATACCTAAAAATACGCATTTTTGTGCATTCTGGAAGCAAGTTTTAGACAATACCGTTTTTACATTTCTTTATTTTTAGGGTCTGAGGGGGTGGCCATGGCACAGTGGCCTCCCCCTCCGTACGCCAGTGTTGACATGGCTACTGCAGCGTGTCCCTGACCGACTGATCAGCCGCAGGTGTGACCCGCAGTGGTCGCCGCATTCACTGGACTTGACACCCCAGATTTTTATCTGCGGGGATACCTTAAGGACAGGGTGTATGGCAACAACCCCCAGACTACCCCTGACCTAAAGGCAGCGATCACAGCAGCAATAAGAGCGATCCAAAGGGAGGAAAGCGGGAGGGTCATCGAGAACTTTGCCCGCCGGATCCAAATATGCCTGCAGCGCCAGGGAGCTCATTTGGAGCGCATTTTTTGAGCGCCAGTGAAACAAAGAGTTTTTGTAGTGCAGACTTGAAACTTTGGAGATGTCTGCTATACAGGCTTGACCTAATGTAGCTAAAGGTTTGTGTCAATCTAAATAAAATTTTGGAAGTTATTCGATTTTTGGTGATGACCGTTTTTTATGTGTCACCCTGTATATAGGTGCAGTGTGTTTGTTTTTTTGAACACAGATGAGAAAAAACAGATGTGATTCTTATAAAAAATGTAGGCCATGTGTTTTGTCAAATATTCCAATTGTGGCGATTTCGGTTGGTTTGCCTGTGGCAGTTAATGCTCCTGTTCCCTCCAGCCAAGTAGGATTTCAACAATTTCGTGCAATTGAACGCTTTTGCGTCGACGGCAACAACAAGCGCAGTGATCGTGCACAACCGGTAATCATTTAGAATTTTTTACTGACCGTACTTTCAGAGCGTCATTTTCGGATTTTCGCAAATTGATTAACGCTTTCCATTTTTTTCTCGTAACAATGGGAGAAGGGGCCTCACATGTGGATTAGCCTAGGGCAAGGCTGCCCAACCCGCGGCCCGCGAGGTTGTTTCAAGTGGCCCGCGATGTAATAAGTTCGTAAGCATACTTTTTTAATTTTTAGTATTTTTTTATAGGCTCAAGTATGTTTGCCATCAAAATGCACCAAAATTGTACCTGTTGTTTCTGTTATGGTCCTACCACCCAAAACCTGCACAACAAAAGCTTCAAAAATTTTTTAGACTTGGTTTTCATCCATACAAGCTGGTAACAATGCGTGCGATTATAGGACTCATTATGACCTCGTGTTATCGCATAAAACTTATCAAAATCAAGGGATTTGTTACGTCACAATAGCTCATTGTTACGTCACAAAACGTTTGTGCCAGCAAGAAATTTCCGCAACATTAAAAAGGTTGGGCAGGCCTGGCCTAGGGCCTCACGTCAGCTAAATCCGGCCCTGGCTATGTGTAAAGAAGCTAGGACCGTTACTAGGGGAGAAGCCCCCCTTGGAAAAATTATCGTCTCCCCTGGAAAAACGTGTCGGAGAAAATTTAAAGCTATTGGACATAGTTCAAAAATTTTTGCCCCTCTCAGAAAACTCTTCGCACTCCTTGGTGTCTCGAGCTGGTTATGTGCCTGAAAGAAGCATGCGTGAAAAAGAAATATTGCTGCCAAAAAAGCGTATTTTTGGAACCAATGCTCCCTCTAAACAGGGGCGGATTCAAGGGGGTCGATCGCCCACCCTAAAATCTAAAAGTAACTGCATTCACCATGGTTTTGTACAATTCGGAAAATAACATATCAAAAACAATTCCGAATAAGACTTTCGTCATGTTCGAATTGTCTTGTTGTTCGCGATATAAGACTATTCTGTCGTCCATTGTTTTGTCAGAGCAGTGTAATATTGTATACTTCTTACAGGAGCGAAGCCGTTGTGAAACTAGCTACCACTGAAATATCCCACCCTAACGTTACTAGCTGGATTCGCCTCTGCCTCTAAAGTGCGAAACTGCGCAGTACCACCAGACCATTTGCACATAGAAATCATTCTCGCGCACTTGCAACCTTCCAAAACATTGGAAAGACATGAAAACAAGGAGAAGCTATTTGAATTAAATATGCGTTTTGTTCGTATTTTGATAAGATTTTGTACTCATTCCATTCACAAAGTTTGTAATTCGTTAAGAACTCCGCTAACTCAGTCTTAAAATATCCATTCTCACTAAAACAAACATTTTCTCAGTGTAAAATGTTCCTATTGGGTAAACACTGTATGTAACTGTTGCCGTAACATTGGACATTTTTTGTGTACGTCCATTTGCGTTGCATCGCCAACAAACTGAAAAAGATAAGCACAATGTCGGCTTTTCCCCCTTGGAAAAATTCCTGCGGGCGCCCATGGTGATGCTGATAAGTCTGGCTAGGAAAGTAAAGTCATAATTTGTGGTTTCGGTAAGCACCATGGCAACGCTTCTGTGGAAAGAAGTACCCTGCTTTGAAAATCTGCAGACGGCCTACTGTGAAAATTATCGTAATATACCTGGCTATGGCTGCCACCGAAGCGCATTTTTGTGACTACTGTCGTAACATAGGTCATTTTCTTTGTGGTGTAGTCGCGTAGAAACGGTAAAGCGTTTCGTGAACGTACATTTGCATTGCATCGTCAGCAACCTGACGAGGATCAGCAAATTGTTGGCGTTGCCCCCCCTGGAAAAGTTTCTGCGGTCGCCCATGGTGAGAGTACCGAGTATTTCACCACTAATGAAGGTTTTAAAAGTTAGTGTCTATGCAAAATACAAAACTGACAGTGCAGTTCAGGAATTATCGTTCCTTTTTCAATGCCAGTGTTAGTGGTATCAAGTAGGAGACCATCGTCCAGTGTTTCGTCTGACATTCAATTTCTGTATTTAGATTTGACTTGCTTCATCGTAGAAAATGTACGTAGGCTACTCTCGCACACGTACATTTTTAGTGCAAAATAATTCGGTTTGGAAAATCTATCTTTGCTGACTAATTTCCAGAAACACTCTACAGTCTGCTCGCACGCCGTTAATGTTGTACAAGATATTACGCTTGTTCTAATTTAAACTACCTACTGTGACATACACACAACATCAAATCAACACTGAGAAAGCTCACGGGCCTTGAATTTTCTTTCCGCGGGCCTGCAGTTGGACCACACTGAACATAATATGATGCATGCCACATAGGCCATGGCTTCTGAAACTTTTTCGTTCTGCAACCCATTTTAAAAAAGTTTTTTTTATCCGACCCGTGATGGATAGCAGTTGTAATGATACTTGTAAACGTTCCATTACGAAGCTCAAGAAGCATTTTTATCCGTGGCGAAATCATACAAATGCATGCAATCCTCGAAAGTAACTGTACAGTAATAAAACTACCACATAATGGATATAGTAAGGCGCAAAAGATTAACAAAATAAATTCAGTTTATAGAAGTCATCAAGTAAAGGGATGGAAGCACGTGATGATTTTTGCACTGATCATACATTCGTAGATTGATACATGACAACGCAGGAAGAAGGACATTCTCAACATTTTTCAAACAGTATCGAATTTTGGACTTGATGATTATCAATTTTGAGAATGCAGCTTCACACAAATATGTTGTGCAAAAGGCGAAGAGTTTATGAATGACTAAATCAGAAATAACTGGGCATTCATTTCTTGTTCTTATCCAAAAATGACATAAACACTGTTTTAAAAATTCCAGTTGCAAGCTTTTGTCGTTAATAATTCCACAAATTTATCCTGGGCATGGCAGGTGTGTGGCCTCCTTAAAATTTCAATTGTGCATGGCTTGTGGATCCAACTTTTCTGAATCAAAGTCCAAAGTACTTCTGAAACTGTGAACAAAGGTTTTAACTATAGTCTAAAACTGTTATGTGTGCTCTCAAAGCAGTTAGCCTAGCTCCTAAACTAGACCTAGAGTTCTAAACACAGGCATGCTTTTTTGTCGGAATGAATGCAAAAGAGTTAATATTGGTCCAAGACCAAGACGTGGTTAAGACTTGGAGACCAAGACTTCATCAAAAATTCCAAGGCCGAGACTCGAGACTTCAAAATTTGTGGACTTCGCCAAAACTTTTCAAAAAAATGTCGTTATTACTTCTAAGTTTAATTGTTTCGAATTTCTGGTATGTTTCCGACCGTTTTTGGCTGTTTCTTATACCTGCAAATACAACAAACAAAAAACGTGTTGGATTATAGAGGTTGTGAAATTATCTTTATTATTGAACACAATGATGTTGCTAATGAGTTTATCACTTCAAAAACACAGATTTCACGCGATTTTTCATGACCTAGACACACAGGTCGACTAATAAAACAGATCTGGGTGAAAAAACCCTCAGTGGGAGGTCCTGGTCACATGCAGCAAAACGACTAACCGTAACTTGAAGTGAACATTTGAAGTTGTACTGTTGTGTTATTGTTACGCAATAACGACCAAGAGTACAAGAATCCGCTAGCAAGTTTCGCAACCTGCCTCTGCTGGCAAAGGCAGCGAACTGTCGGGGGCTCGCGGTCACAACTTTGCCCCAGGACCAGTGTTTTTTAAGGTTTTTAAAAGGGTGTTGTGGTGGAGCTTTAGGGTGTCAACACCATTTTCCTACTATGTCTGATACTTTTAACTCATTTTCACAAAAACGCACGCTTCCGTCCAAATATGCTTAATTATTTGAATGCGACATTCACGTTTGGCAAACAAACTAAAGACGATTTAAAAAATAGCAAGGTTCAAATATGTAGGCGTACATACTCATTCATTTACTCATTTTCGTGCCCGTTTTTCCTTTGGGGAGAGTCGCAGGGGCAGCAGCCCTAGGAGGAGTCGAAATACCTCACAATCAACAGCAATCTCAGATAGTTTTGCTGGCTCCACACCATGACGGGACCAAGCAAGGTCAGAGATGTAGTCACGCCACCTGGTCCTAGGACGAACTTAAGGACACTTTCCTGTAAGTGCAGACTGTAGCTCGAAGGACTTAGTGCGCTATTTTTACTGGGACATTCTGGACACATGGCCGAACTAATATAGCTGGGATCTC
>Ga0210059_1008591_pt1 | contig 16075 bp, 9 predicted proteins | sample Ectturendosymbi2_FD_188042 | JGI IMG/M metagenome (GOLD analysis project Ga0210059, IMG submission 188042) | Ecteinascidia turbinata endosymbiont from Florida, USA - Sample 2 (SPAdes) (version 2) | ecosystem: Host-associated > Tunicates > Ascidians > Unclassified | place: Key West, Florida...
ATTAGAGATTGCTGAAAACCGTAAGATATTTCATTTCCTCTAAGGGCTGCTGCTTCCGCGACCCTCCGGATAGAAAAAGCATGTATGGCAACAAATGAATCAATGTATGAACTATTTTTAACTGACGTTTAATTATCTTCATGCGCAAAGTGTTTCGGCACGTGGCGTCACCTGAACAATCTGAGCGAGAAGCACCGCGAATGGTAAGTGCACTAAGAATAGCATTTTAAAATATTATGGCAATAGCTTTGCATCAGAGCAGGGGTGGAGAATTAGCGGCCCGCCCGTGATATCGTTTTCAGTGGCTCGCAGAAGGATGCAGGAAAAATCTTCAACTCTCAAAATTTCTCGAACATATCACAGCAATGTTAGGGCTGAGGCTAACTTGAAGCGAGACCTACATCTATTTCCATCGTAATAACTTTGTCCATCTGTACGCAAACATAAATTTTTCCATGTATACCATTATTATTTTTGCTTTATTTGTTTATTTTACGATCAAATTAAAATTCCAGCCCTCCACTAAGCGCGTCCTTCTCAAAGTGGCCCCCGAGTCAACTTAATTGCCCGCACCTGTATGAGAGTGATCACTGTCGGGTAAGCTCTATTGCTACTTGGTGCATAGTCTGTAGCTTGCCGTCCTGTGATCTTGTGTTTCAAATTCAAACCCACCAAGGAACCGGCTCAACCTACAATTTTTGACAGCTGTTTGGATGGCACCAGTGTTTTAGCACCTTGTTTTCTATCGTTGAACAAAATACTGTAATATTTCGATACACCAAGTGTTTTTTTCTGGTACCTGGCACGCTTAGTTCCACAAACTTACGAGCTGATCTTCAATGCTTCAAAACAAGCCTTGAACGGTTAACCTGTTTTCAAGTTATTGTAAACTCAAGTTCAGAAACAACTTCCCTTTGTAGTGAAAATAGGACGAGCCTAAAATACTTTGAAATAAATACTGGAGTAACTGGCAAGCTCTAACTGCTTTAACGTTAGCACCACGCACTGTTCAACTACGACTTTGTAACCGCATCAAACTATCAGTAAACAAACGACGCCTGGTGTCAATTTGCCCGTCAGGCCGAGGTAAACACTGCTTACTAGCAAAAGTCTCTTTGCTGACAGATCGTCGCAAATTTTGTTGCAAGGACAATGAAAGTGTTCTTGCACGACACCGTGCAACACATCTCTGAGCACCACATAAATAAACTTTCTGCAACGTAGAATAAGTCGAAGACGCTCACGATGTTCGAAAGTTTTGAGTGTTTGTATTAAGTTCCAAATTTGTAAAAAACACCTTGATAGATATTTGTCAACCTGAGTGATGCTGGTCCAAGCTAGCAGAAGGAGCACAGTTAATGTTATCACTCTAAACCAGGGGTGTAAAACATTTTTATTATTGCCGGCCGTAATACGTTTATTATGAATTGCAGCCACCAGTGGTATCAAATTATTTTTTATGAATTACAGCCCGTGAAAGCCACGATTGTGGCTCCTAAAGTTATGAACGACCATAACTCGCGAACGGAGTGAATTAGAGGGTCAGTGAAGATATCCGAAGATCCGTAATACAGCAACGCGTATTTTGAGGTAGGTCGCGCGCACCCTCGACGTCATTGTGACGTCGTTTTGTGGGAAAACCCGTTTTTCGCGTAGGCTAGAAAAACGTGCAGCCTACATTAAAAAAGACACGCAGTTCAAACCAAGCGCGTTGGAAACAAACTTTCTACATAAAAAATGTCGTTAAGGACCTCACCTTTGCGACTTATGATCAAAAAAGTTGAAAAAAGGTTTGGTGGGGAGTCAAACGGGGAAATATTCAAAGCTTTTGTGTGTTTTTGTCGTTACCAGTCATCACTCACGAACTTAACCAAAGTTGCAGCACAGGTGTTTTAGGGTGTCGTACAACATCCCACCAAATTTCAAGCCGAATTATTGACAGGAAATTTTTTTTCCTGAAGAAAATGCAAATATCCACCAGGTGGCCGAGCTATTTTCTGAGTCTATCTTTGGTTATAACTCCCCAACCCTTTAGGGTAATGAAGGTATTTCAATTAAGCTTCGGATTTGCTTCTAGATCATTTTAAAAGACACACCAAGTAATTACCTGTTTTCATTTTGTTTCAGGACTCAATAACTTCATCTGGAGTCAATCAAGCCGACTTTCTTTGCCACCAGTTTCTTCCCCCACAAACAGTCCGGACTCACTTTTCTTGGGAATAGCCTGTTGTTGTCACTGGGTTCTCCAGACGTCGGCGGAGCGCAAAAATCTGATGGGAAAAGCTAAACGGGATGCGGGGGCCGAGTTTTTTTTGTTTTCTCTGAAAATTGCCGTACGACAAATAGACAAATATACAGGGTGCACCAGAAGTCGCCCACCAGGCAGATTTTTCGCCCCATCTTTTCCAAACATAAAAAACAATTTAACTCTTTCTTGTATTGTTAGTTTTCACCCACATCTAATTAAATCTGAATCATGAAAAAACAAATTCTTAGATGGTGCGCGACTTGAAACATAAAAAAAACAAAATATTATATGGTGCGCCACTTCTGGGACACCCAGTATATTTTTATCAAACATTTCAAATGTAAATACATACTTTGGTCACGTTCATTGGATTCCTTGCTATCTTCCTGAACCGGGGTGTTTTCAGTAACCCTCTAGCCCAGGTGTTCCCAAACTGGGGTGCATGTACCCCTAGTGGTGCATTTGCCTATCTGAAGGGGTACATTTTAGGTTAGAAATAGAAGGAAAAAATATGTTTATATGTTGTTCATTTCGAATTATTTGCACAGCGATATTATTTTAAAATTCATGGTATGCCTATTGGTAAATATATTTTTGTTTTCTTCAGACTTTTTGACATAAGAAATTTTAGGGGTACATGCTCATCTATCGAAATGCTGAAGGGGTACATGGTCAAAGAAAGTTTGGGAACCCCTGCTCTATCCCAATCCGTTCAGGAGTTATGACTGCTCATAGAATCCAAAGCCTAGATTGTAGCTGCAGCGGGCCTACGCGGGACTTAAAGGGCTGGGGTGTGATTGTAAAGTAAAGTGGTATCCGCACACAGTAGAAAAGGGGTTTATATTAATGCCCTGTCGTCATATCAATTACATGTCCACGGCCGCATAAAATTTTATCGGGATCGCGTGCGGCCGTTCGGCCGCAGATTGCGCAACCCTGCTCTAAGCATATTTTTTTGGAACAGAAATTAGAAGCAAAGAGCGGAAGGTTTGGGCATCCAGGTCATTTGAAAGACCATGCCACCTGAATAGCTATTGTTTCTTGAGGCACTTAGAAAAGTAAAACAGAGTCGTTATTCAAAGTCGAACCACAGCAACAAATAGCGAATATATGCTGAATACTACGCGTAAGGAAAGAGTACAACCAAAAATAAAAAGTCTGATTAAAGTTTCGAAACTGAGTGGTACTGACAAATGACTCGTCATCAATGTCAATTTTTTGTTGTTTTTTTGGAGACGGAGTGAGTTGTTTAAAACACTTTAAGTCCGGCGCGAGCCAATATTTTGGCGCAAGGATTTTCACCAACACTTTTAACCATAACTTGACAGAAAGTTCTCACGGGTTGCAAAGAAAAGCTCTTGCGGGTCGTATGTTGTGCAGGCCTGCTCAACAGTATCACACCACACTTGCCACAGCTGCTGAAATAGCGCACAGAATATTACTTGGCGCAGGTCTTGTAACTGCGATGCGGGCTAACGTTGAATACCTGTGGAATCGAACAAATATGCACACAGAAAAACGCGGCTGAAAGCACCCGCAATATATTATAATTCCATATGACAATTTATTACAGTTTTCTTCCAAGATAGTCATCTTTATTTCGATGTAGATAAAAAGTAGAAAGCAGGTTACAGCACGTAGAGATACTGCAGTAACACTTACGATGTAGTGCTAGACAACAATGATTACATGGTGTGTCATGGTCTACAAAAAGTTAACACTTGATCGTTACTGCAATCGTTCCTGCAGAAGTCGTGGAGAAATCTTAGACACTAATGAAGACAAGAGACAGATGGCTTATTTAACACAGGAAGAGCAAGTGTCGCCACCAAGATGACAAGTTAGCAGTGGAGTTTTTAGATATCTACGGCTGCACCACAGAAAGAACAAACCGTCATTGAAGTGAAGTCATCAGAAATACCTTTAGGTTCCTGAATTTCAACATGCTTTTAGTACGTACTGCACAGCACGGCTGCTGAATGTGTAGCAAAAATCATAACGGAAGTAGTGGGTTTTCACCAACTATTGAAGCAAACCCACTCACAAAATATGTAAACAGTCGATGCTGCGTTGTACCACGACCAGCGATAGACTGCCCACAAAACATAAATTGGACCAACAGGACAAATCCGAGCAAATAGTTTTAGGACGCGTGGAACCGCAAACACCGAGCCTCTAAAAATTGCAGGTAAGATCATTAAAGAGGCATCCAGGACTTCACTTCGCAGAGAAAACGTTACATTTTCCTCGCTCGCGAAACGAATGACGCGACGACTAATTGTTCGTAACACTTTTTCTACCGATTGGCGAGTAGCACAAAAAACGTTCCCTACAGGTATGTTTTGGCAGTGGTTCGCAAACTTTTGACACGTTCAAAGGTCAACCTTTGAAAAGTTGCCATAAGGGCAAAATTTCGCACCTCCGTCGTCTGGGAAGCGTGTGAGCGCAAGAGTAGGTCAAGCGCTTGTCACGGATCAAACGTCGGCTTTCCCATTTGTGAATACCCTTCTTTATGCAATATTGAACGCTTTAAAAAGTCATGGAAGTTTTAAAAAATAACAACCTTTCCATTTATACTCTATTTATCGCAATTCATGATGCATACTAAAATCAAACCTAAAAACGGTCTCAATGGAGCTGCGTTTTCGTGGCAGTTTTTTCTTGCGAATTTTTAGCCTACCAACCGCACCAATGTTGCAAAATTTCATGCGCAAACAAACATCAATTTGAAAAAACAAAAAGATTGGTGCAATGTTCATTCCTTGCAAGTTTTAAACCCACCAACACCTTGGTTGATGCTGTAAATACGTTCAGGCGACTAAGAATTTTGTTCCCTGCGAAAATCCAACCTAACAATGGTCTCAATGGCGTTGCCTTTTGGTAAGATTTTTTTGAGCCAGTGATGCTGTGTTTCATGCGCAACAAAAGCACAAAATTAAAAAGATAAAAAGATTCGTGCAATGCTTTTTCCTTGCAAAGTTTGAAACCAACAACATTTGGAATAATGTGCTCTTTTCATTGTGGCATTTGATGCATGAAAATATCAAACGTGAAAACGCTGTCAATGTAGTTGACTTATCGTGGAATTAATTTTCTTCCGAATTTCTGGCTCAGCTATATTGTCTCAATGACGCAGTGTTTCAAGCGCGAACAAACACGAAATTGAAAAATTAAAATACTTAGGTGAATTCTTAGTGCTTACATGTTTTTAAACTTACCAACGATGTCAACCCTACTCAGTTGTGGCAGGCCATCTTTCACTGTTGATGTTCATGACCAAGGTGGCCAGGCCAAAATAGCCAAGTTGACAGACTTTCATAGGAAACGCTTACGTGGAATTTGTTTGTAAGTATGTGAGTTGGAGTTTGCCTGTGAGCAACCTATGGCGTTCCGCTCTGCGAACGCGAGTTTGCGTTTACCTTAAGGCAGGGGTGGCCAAATTACGGCCCGCCGACCAGTTTAATCCGTCCCGCCAAATATCTTGCGCATTTTTTTCAAGCACCACGTTTCCGACTATGGACAGCAGTGCAACAGCATTGGCTGCTGCCTGTCTTTTGTTGACCTGACTGCCGCAGCAGCACTTATCGGCAAGCAACGCTATAAAAGTGCAAACAAAATGGTGTGATTTTATTTTTATTATTGTGCTAAGATACATTTTCACAACCTATTTTTGCATAGATTACGTAAATCGCACTGTATCCGGCCCTCCAGTGGCCAGGCAGTCGCGAATTCGGCCCTCGAGTCAAAACGTTTACCCACCCCAGTCTTAAGTCAATCTCTGACATCCCGCTGTGAGAATAGGAGTTTGTACTCTGGAAGTCAATACGAGTATATGCGTACACCAGTAAGCAACCGATGGCAAGAATGTACGATTGAACTCGTCCACCGGTAGGGTTGCCACGAACGTTTTCACAAAAATGCGGCACAGAAAATAAAACAATTAATTATATTTTGCATGCAGCCTGGTTGCGGTCTGGTTTCCGTCTAACACGGGTGAAGTAAATAATGCCGGGTTGCAGGAGTTTCTGAAACACCGCTCGGATCACTGCGCGATGCATTGGTAACGAACGCATCGCTGACTCGAGTCGTTGTTCATTGTTGTTAATATGTTCTGTCAGAATCCAGAAGAACATGCTGTTGATTGACGTGCCTCCACCATATTCCTTGATCAGCACGTATGCGATAGAGCATACGTGGTAATCGACACTGCATAGGAATATATTGGGGCTCGTTTTTTCACAAACAGCGTAGGTTTTTTGAACGCTTTTACCAGCAGTCAATTTCGGACCGAAAATATTGTGTCTTGCGCACACCAGCGAAGCTACTTGGAAGTTTCGGCGAGATGTTGAATCTCTGCTCACTTCAACACGTTTCTTTTCAGGAAGAAGCAGAGTCATCATCTGGTGCGGCTGGCGGCCATGCAGAACTTCTGCTCAGGGACGTATACCGAGGTTAGATGGCGCCCGAGGCAAGAAACAAGTTTGGCGCCCCCGTATTCAAAGCTAAGGCTTTTTGGTGATAGATGTACTATATTGTAAAAAGTACTTGTGAAATTGTTGGGACTTTTTCGAGGGTCTGGGACAGTTCGGCGACGGCGTTTCGGCGATCGTGGTCGCACATGTTTTATACGAAAGTAGTGTGTTTTTGAAATGCAGTAAAATTTTCCTATAACGGCACTTCAAGGGACCGGAGAAAAGCGTCACCAATGTCGAACTGACCTTACAGACGAATTACAATAAATCGCTCCTAAAATAGCGTTTTGGTTTAAGGCCAGAGCCCGACAAGGGTTAAAAATGTTCTTTGAATAGGATTGTCGCTTACTGTATCGTATTTTCGCGAATACTCTGATAAGAAAAAGACAAACAAGAATTTGAAATCACTGGCAGTTGTATTTACATGCAGAACATAGCATGCAGTGGTACAGTACTGCATTGCGTTCTTGCAAAAAAGTCGCTGAGTTTCGTTTGTGCTGTACTTGAGACAGCTCTATCTAGCACATGCTTAGAATTTTGTTTGAAAATTTTCCACCATGGGCTACTGCTTCTTTTACTCGACATTCTACTCACTGGTCCACCAAGTCTCGGTCAAACTGACTACAGTCACAACAATCACCCAAAATCCCTAATAGAATACATTAACGTAAAACATGTAACGATTTCCTCCGACTCCATGACGTCATCGTTACCTCACACCTACGGCTCAAACGAATCCCCACTTGACTGCTTTACTTTTCGGACATAAAAGGTTTGTGTGGCGGTTTCACAGCCGTTCTTAAACTTCAAACTGTGGAGAAAACTTGCAACTGTCGTTATACGCGAACAAAATATTCTGCGGGGACCGACAAAAAGCGTCGCTACGGGCGAAGTGACGACATAGCCGAATTCTTTGATAATCGAACTCTAATGAACGTGAAAGAGAGGACCGAAGAAAATGCGTCGTGAAAGGCGAACTGTCGTTATAGCCGAAATCGTTATAGGCTAATTCTACAGTACTTCAAAGGTTATGTTACAAAGGATGTTTGTTTCCCTGAAGCTAAACCCCATACATAAACCTTAACCCCAAGTTGAACACAAATTTTTTTGAAAAAGTACACAAAAAAGGGCTGCTCTCAAAAGTGTCATGTCAAACCGATTTATCGCCGAAACGTCTATCGCCGAATCGGCGTCGCCGAAACGGCATCACCGAACTGTCCCATTCCGCTTTTTCGGCTCCCCCCAATGATTCCTCGCCCGGGGCATTGTTCCCCCCTTGCTCACCTCGTTACGCCCAGCTTCTGCTGGCGTACTCCAATCCAAGGCTGGTTGAGAAGAAACACCAAACACGATCGATAGATCAAAATGTTTCCAGCAGCGTTTAACCAAAGTCGTATTTTTGTTCATTCCATTTTTGAAACGCCTGGACAATACATTCGGCTTCATTATTTGAAGCTGAGTGAAAAACAGAACACATAACCTGAACGAAATCTACTTCTTCGCTATAGCCGTCGAATCTTGTGATGTTCGTTGAGGTGCATTGTCGCTCATTAATGTTTCATACGCTCCTTCTATGACAAATATCTGCTTCAGAGCGTCGAATATACGTAGATCGAGTTGGTATGCATTCGACGTTGTACGTTTCGACGAATACAAATCTGGAATGCGCATCAACACAAACAAACCACAGTTTGCAACAGAAAGAACCAGGGTAATCATATGATGTGTTGCCACGGGTGCGTGGATTTGTAAAAGGCAAAACTTTTATGGGAACAAATATTTTCAACTGCTGTTATAACAAATGACTCTCTATAAAAGTTACAGATCATCTTGGAATTTGAGAATAAATCAAACTATGCTTTGAAATTAACATTTGCATACCCTTGATACCACTTACGTTTGATATCTTTCAAGCACTAGCGTACGGAGGGGGAGGCCACTGTGCCACGGCCACCCCCCTCAGACCCTAAAAATGAAAAAATGTAAAAACAGTATTGTCTGAAACTTGCTTCCAGAATGCACAAAAAAGCCTATTTTTAGGTGTAATTTTGCAAAACTTTCCCGGAGGCATGCCCCCGGACCCCTCTAGTATGGTCGTGCCTTAGGCACTTCCCCTAAAGTTGATTTGTGACGTCACACGATTGTGACGAAACTCGGACACCCCTCGGAAATTTTCTGCGTATGCCACTACTTTGAAGCAATTTTTTTTGCTTAAACTTTTCATGAGAATTGCGAAGGAATATTTCTATTGTATTTGGAATTCCACTGCCCTAATCATGTTTGAAGTGCATTGGATGCACAAGTTGTATATTTGTACCAGGGAACGCAACAATTTTAAAGTGCATCTGGTAATGTGGAATAGTACTACTTTCTAGTTAAAAATACGATGCGGTAGACGTTTCAAACATGTTTCCAAAGTTTCAGACTTTTCAGAGACTTTACGTTTTTTGTGTCGACTAGCACATTAGTTTGGTCTTATTATTTCGTCAATGTCATTAAAGCAAACTTTTCGTCAATGTCACTAAATCAAAAGAACAAATCTTCAAATCTTCCTTGGTATCCAGTTTACCGTTATCTGCTGGAAAACACTCTGTGGCTAGTTCAGTGAAAAATGAAAAATTTATCCCAGTAATGCCGCGGGCATGCATTGGGTTAGGAGAAGTTGCAATGATATTCCGATATTCAAACATACGATCTACTTCAACAGTCGCCAAAAGATGAGTTTGTACGGTTTGGCACAGTTTTGGAATATTAATAAAAAAATGAATAGCCTGGTCATAAGCACACATTTTTAGTAATACGCAGTTAAACACGCATGAAAATACTTTAAGCAAAAGTGTACGTTAAGCGAATCTAAGGTTGCATATTTCTACCGCCATAATTATCATTGTCTCCATTAGCTTTATTGAAAAGCAAATCATTAGGAGTGGTGTGAGTTTTCTCATTTGATTTTTTTCCATTTTGAGACAACAGCAATAGTTGATTTTTTGCTTCTTTGAAACAGTGGAGTAAATAGTCATTGTAAAACACCAGGTGTCAGCATGTGGCGCATATGCAAAAATGTGACATTTAGACAGACCCAACAAACTTTTGTGAAAACAGAACCAAAACGACAAAGCCTTTGCAAAATACAACCACACAGCCGGATCATGCATGGCAAGAAAGCAGAAGCAATGTAAATGATCCAGTGTGTATAAAAAAAAACATGTAATATTTTTCTTGAAAATAAGCATGAAGCACTTATTTTAGTATTCTTCACAAACAACAAAACAAATATACTTCATGAGAGACTAGAGAAAGGATGGGATGAAGACAGTTTTCAAAAATCTACAGAGTTTTATGGAAGTGTCTGACTGACTGTCAATATTTCCACTTGAATTTTTCACCAATCTTTGCCCATTGTGTTAAACGATGAAAAGTATTTTTAACTTCAGCGTAAGGAACGGATAATTCAGAGTACGAAGTCTTTTATCTACGTTTTCACTGTCTGAAGAAACTAAGCAATAACAATCAACATTACAATTTCCTTTTTGCTGCTGCTAACGTACGAACCATAAGCATATGGCATGGGGATGCAGGGAATGTGGTCGCATCCCCAAAGCTGGAAAATTAGCCATCAGGCCTTTTTGGGCAAAAATTTTCAGCATTTGGGGAAAATTCTACAGGTACATTCACAGGTGTTTATTTTGCCATCAACGGCAAAAGCTCTGCTGATACTATTCTGCCGTTCTTTTCTGCCTCTGATGGAAAAACAGACGCTGCTTTTAAGTGGACTTTTTGCCTCTGATGGCGCAATAGATGGTGTCTTTGAGTCAACTGGAATTATTTGGCAATTCCAACAGCCTTCATCAAATTTGGGACAATTAAAATATTTCACTCAAGTTTCAGGTAAAATTAGAAACATTTCAATTAAGAGCATTTGGGTACCGTCCAACTGCTTCAAATACATCTGGGCAAATGCAAAAAGCTTCATTCAAATTCAGGTGAAATTAAAAACATTTACATAAATTGGAAACATTTGGGTGACGTCCATCAGCGGAATCGAATTTTAGCAATTTGCAACAGCTTCATTCATTTGTGGGCAACTTCAAAAGTCTTATTCAAAGATGGGCTATATAAGATAGCTGCATTGAAACTTGACTGGATTTAGAAAGGTCTGGGTAAAGGTGAACTTTAAGCGCTTTTTTCAAATTTGGATAAAATTAGAATCATTTGGGTAAATTTTAACAACCTCAATCAAGATATATTTCTATAAATTGGAAAATTTTGGATAAATTTCAACGGATTAGATCAACTTAGGGGAATTGGCCATAGCTCCATTCAAATTTGGGTCAAGTAGAAATTTGGGCTCATTCAAATTTGGGTAGTATACAAGAGCTTCATTGAAATTTTCATACAAGTAGAAACGTTAGGGCAAATTCCATCAGCCTTAATCAGATTTGGGTAATTGAAACAGCTTCATTCAAACTTGGTTGCAATTAGAAACATCTGGAGAAATTAGAGGAGGTTCATTCAGATTTGCATATATTACAAACATTTGGGTAAATTCCAACAGCCCAAATAAAATTTGGCCTTTAAAACAATCTCATTTAAATTTGGGTAGAGTTAGAAATATTTAAAAATTATGAACATGTAGTGGTAACCCACCATTTCAACAAACCTACTTTTTCAAACATCCCATTGTTGATGCTGTAAAGTGTTTTTGAGCTATGACAACTAAAATGTAGCTGTAAATGATGTGAATTGATAACTGTGAAGTTTTCATGTTTCAAGTTTGTTTCATGCTGTGAACTTCTCAAGGCTGTTTGTTGCTATTATGTTTCATGGGCAGCAGTGCCCAGTAAAAGCAGCTGTGAATTGCTTTTTTTATAACAATGTAGCTTTGGTTCAATACTGTGAGGTTGTCATTATAACTAGTACTTAATGTGCAGCTACAAATTGTTTTCTGATAACAATGTAATGTATCTGTGATATGAATCATGTTACTGCAAAGTTTCGTGTCTTAAACTTGCTTGGTGTTGTGAGATTTACAAGTGTGAATCTGTTGCTGTGAAGCATTGATGAACTAAATTAACTAGTCAGTAAGTGCACCTGCAATAAGGTATGTGGTACTAGTGTAGTTGCGAGTTCATACTGTTTAGGTTTTCATATTTTCTATTTCATTCATGCAATGAATGTCACATGTTGCATGTTACCAAATTTTAAAGCTTCAATTTGATACTGTGAAGTTAAGTTTTCGTGAACAGTAGCAACTGTACGATCGATTGCACTGCATAATTAACTAATACTAATGCAGTTCAGTGAAACACTGCTCTTTTTATGAAATATTCTTGTTGAGGTTATAAGTCATTTGTCATTGGAAATTTGCATATATGTACACATTCCTTGGTAGTTGATCATGTAGACTGCAGTAATGATGTCTGAATCAGTTCCATATTGCTATTTTTTCTTAGTATGCTGTGTTCAGTGTACATTTAACTGTCTAACCTGGAGTGGTTTTTGTTTTTTATAATGAGACTTTAGAAGCTGTAAATGTAGTAAGCTTTGGTATTGAGTATAAAATATCGCAGTGAAGATTGCCTAACGTGGAAGGCTAAGCTATGTGCTATTTATTGATTTGCCTCCTTCTCGTCTCCCCACATGAGACTTGACCTATTTGCGGCAGTGTAACACCTAAGACCGTAATCTGATAATTTACTCCTTTTCCAGATTGATTCCGATTGTTGCTAATGCACACACACCAATCTATGCTAGATCAAAACAGATCTTAACTATTAGCAGGATCGTGTTGGAAGAATTGAAAATCAAGACGCTGAACAACACCTTCCACACGTGGTGGCATGAACAGCATTTTTTGGGGGGATTTTATTGTAATTAGTTAACGTTTTTCAACACAGTAAATATTACCAGTGTTCACATATGGCTATGCAGATTACGGATTGCTAGTTGAGGGCGTAAAGCTGGGCTTACACTAGGGAGTTTTCACGCGGAGAACCGCGCGGCAGTCTTGTTTATTTAACGTCGCCGTGTGCGATGCTGCGGTTCAGTGCGAAGTCATGCGTATCGAGCCGGGTCCGATTGCGCGAAGAGCGAAAATTACGCGCAGAAATGAGCTGCCGGATGAAAGCGTCTGGTTACTGGTCCCTTGCAAGTACCAGATATTTGGAGTGCTTTACTTCAAAATAATCCTGGATTACGTGTGTAGTTCATGAAGGGTTTGGATTAATTTGGATCAGTATTTAAAACTTTTGGTGCTTTACTTAAAAAAAATCGGAACATTTGTTGTTTGATATGGATATGGTTTGATATGATCAGCAGTGAAACTTAGTTCTGTCACGATTGGTCACTCATGAGAAATAACTATTTTTACTATTTGAGGATGGTTCATGACTTAACTTCTGTTCATGCATATTATGTAATGGCTATCTGGAAATTATACCCAATCCTTACCCATTAACTTCCACATATCACTTGCTTCGCCTCAAATCTAAGACATGAAAGTTTAAATTTTAGCTACCCTAAAAATGCTTTCATTGTGAAACTATCAGTCGCGTTAAAAACTTATCATTACGAACTACGACGCTATTCCGGGAATTAACCAAGTGAGCCTAGGGTAATTTAAACATTCAAATGGCGTTGAACCAACCAGCCTCCTAAACCAGTGGTTCCCTAATTGTGGTACGTTATCCAGGTTAAACAGATTGACCTTAAAAAAATATTAACTACACATCGCTAACTCTTCTGTAACAGCTTATTAAAATGGATTCTGGTGTAGGCTTATGCACCCATCCTGCATGTAAAGACTCGGTTGTTAGTAAATGGGCAAATAGCCCACTATTTACTTATTAACCTGCAGCAAATTATATGCAGTTTCAATGAAACACAACCTTTAAATTGTCAATTGTCAAAGTCAGTAACACAATGACTGCTATCTAGGACGCCTTGCTGAAAACCTTCCAACAGCTCAAGCGGTTGAACTCCCGCGAAATGATGTTGCCCGGACAATAGCAATCGCCATTCATGAGTAACGTGCTTATCTTGCGTGCAGTGTTACGGGCCAACGGAGCACCTGCCGCAGCCGCTTCGTTTCCGCGCGTAACTAAATGTACTTGTAAACCCAGCTAAAGGCTTTGATCCAGGGCTGAGAAATCTTTCAGTTTGCAATTCATCAACGAGATGGAGATACTCACATCAACGAACGTGCATGGCAAGAAGTTGCCGCCTTGGATTTTTGTGCATGAAGAATTGCAGGAGAGCGACTCACACATAAAATGATTTGTTACTGATGTTTGGAGATTGGAAATTAGGCGTGCAGACACCTTGATTAGTTTGAAGTGGTATGTTTTAGTCTTAGAACTAAGACTTGCTGTTCAAACGTTATTTGGGGAAAACAAGATGAAATTTGGGCAAAAATACTTTGCATCCCCAAAAACATGCGCTCCCGTACACCTATGGTACAAACTGATGCAATGTAGTGAAACAATGATAGGCTCATTGAGATTTCATACTCACGCCCATCAGGAAGGAAATGAATCCCACATATAACGATGATAGGAGCTAACAAAACAATGACGTTCACGCGCGTGGCAGGTTTGGAAATGGTTCCTCTTTCAAACAATCAGTGCAGGGGACTGAAGAAGACTTGCATGGTCATTGGGACAGCAGATCTCCAGTGAGCAGATGCTGCTTTTTGGCAAAAAGCAATCATACTATCTACTGGATAGCTCTTTTTTAGGAGGTGATAAGTATGTAGTATTGTAACTCAGCGCCGGATTTAGATGGTGGGGGCCCTGGGCCCAGGCATGGTGGGAGGCGCCGTGTGCGAATCGGATATAGAATCTTTAGGTAGGGGATGGCCGATGAAGTCACTAGTATTTCCACAGATCATTAATATTTATGAAATAATCAACAACATGTCAGAAGAACTGAATGGAGTGCGGTGCTGGGAGAAAAGAATGATGGGGATTTTGTGTTGTCAAAAAAATTGAAAATTCCCAAATTTTCGAGACCCGAAAGTGGCATAATTGATGAAGAAACCAAAACGTACGTAGAAATGTTTTGTACTAAATTAAGGAACATAAAACCTTTGGTGTTGAAAGAGTACCAAACGAAAAAGAATTTATCGAAAGAACAAAGAAAAAATTTTAGCAAACTGGTTAAACTAACAGAAAAAAGGAAAATTGTGATCTGCCGAGCGGATAAAGACGGGAAAATTGTCATCCTTAATTACGACGACAACAATTCTATAATGACCAGGGAACTGCAACAGTTCGAAAAATTAGACGTGTCTGTAGATGGAAGCGACACCTACCTTGAAAAAGTGAGTAAAGGTTGCAACGAACTAGTGGTTAAACTTCATGCTATAGGGGAATTGAAGGATGAACTGCTACTACCCATAACTGGAATGAAATGTAAGAACAACACGTACCTCAAGGTCAATGGTGCATCAGCAAAATATTTTCGCTGCAACACACCAGCGTACGCTTACCCGCTTTTCAAAACACACAAGCTATCTCCGGAGAATTTGTTGAACGTTGATATCAAGGAAATACCGGTACGCCTGCTGCAATCTGCTGGGAACATCAGCACCTCACGCATTACTGCATTTCTTGAATTCATACTGAAACCTATCAGTGCAGAATTTTGCAAAAACTGCCCGAACGAATTTTGTCAAGACAGCTGTCAGTACATTGGAGACCTGCTTATGTGGAAAGAGCGCCTTACAAAAAAACTAGAAACTGCAAAGAAAAAAACAGTGTTTTGCATTGTAGCGGCAGATGTGAAAGCACTTTACCCCAGCTTGTATAGAGACACTGTGACAAAAGCTCTTGAATGTGCATTGGAGAAGCATTCCGACTACAGCGCCGAAGCCCGTAAAATCATCGTCGAACTGAACAAAATTTGCCTGAACAATGTGGTCGCTCAATATGGAGACCAATTGTACATACAAAAAAACGGAATCATAACAGGTGATAACCACTCAGTCTCATTGGCCGACAATGCTGTGCATTACATCCCACAGCCGATTGCGGACGTGCTAAATGAGGCAGAACTTTTCCGTAGATTTATCGATGACATAATGTGGATTTCTGCATCAGAAACATCAAATGAACGCAATCGACGAGCACCAATTTCATCTTTTGAGAACAGCGGCTTGGAACTTACGTTCCGACAAGCTTGCACCACCGAGAAAATAGGCGAAGTTGAATTTCTGGGCGTCAATCATTGTGTAACCATTGAAGATGATTTTGGTTTTGTCACTAAAGACTTCGTAAAACCCACAGCGGAGGGAAGGCAATTCATAAATGGGAATTCTCACCACCCGCAAACGACATTCAAGTCAATCCTGTTTGGA
>Ga0210059_1008593_pt1 | contig 16071 bp, 10 predicted proteins | sample Ectturendosymbi2_FD_188042 | JGI IMG/M metagenome (GOLD analysis project Ga0210059, IMG submission 188042) | Ecteinascidia turbinata endosymbiont from Florida, USA - Sample 2 (SPAdes) (version 2) | ecosystem: Host-associated > Tunicates > Ascidians > Unclassified | place: Key West, Florida...
GTTTTCCGCCCATGCTACTTGTTCTTGCTATGAAATGTTACACTAAAATGCCTTGCCCTCTGCCTCATAACCATTATTGCTGCTTACTTTCTTCACCTATATGCTTGCCTCACCTGCTCATCTGTACGTGCCTCATCTCTTCACCCATTGCTTGCCTACCATCATCTGTGTTATGTTGATGTCTATTGCGTTTTTTTTATTTTTTTATTTTTGTGTAATTATCTTGTTCAAAATATGATGCAAATAGTAATGCGTATTACTATTATCTTAATTTTAATGTGCAAGCCAAGTACCAGCGGCATACATACATTTCATGTTTGGCTTTGACTTTTTAAATATTTTATATGTCTAAGGGTTTTTATTATTTTCTGGGCTTTTTTCAAGGTTAATTCTGGGATTTTTCTTCATAACAAAGTGGCAACACTGACCAGTGGTATTGTCATGTTTTAGCTGTTTTCTTTGTTTTGCTGCTGCTGTAGGTCTAGCAGATTTTTCTACTAACTGTTATCTGGTAATTCAATTGTTCAATCTAGCAGCTGCTGTAGCTAATTTTTTAGCAGGATTTAAGAAACTGTTCGGTGTTCCGCAGGTTTAGTAGTTCACAATTTTTTTTTACATTATGGGTCAGCAAAGGTAGGTAGGCTACAACACAAAAAAACGGTATAATTGTACAGACTATGATCAATGATGCATGGAGTACTGCCATTGTGTGTGTTCGACCAAGCACATAACACCCCCAAATGGGTTGGACAGACGGAGGTAAAGACAGATTCCAAAAAGGTTTAACAGTAATACAGTAGTGTTGAGTACATGAAAAATAAACAAAATGAGGTTAGTTACTAACTTGGATGGCTGAAAAGGGGAGCAAAACAATACTGCACAGAGGCTCTACAAAAAGCATAAAAACATACTGAAGACAATAAAGCTCACAAAAAACAGGCATTCTGAAAGCGATGGCTATTCATTGAAGAGAGGCAAGTGACGGCCAAGAACACTGGTTAACGCACTGAGGGTGGCTAAAATCAAATCAAACTTGCACACAGGCCCATATGCTGACGGTGTTCCCTCTGACCACAGCCAGAGACAGGAGCTGGTGACAGCTCAAGAAGGGGGCAGTGGACTTGCCGTACACACCAGGGTTGCCTGTAAAAGACTGAGCTCAGTCGGGTGGATCTTGTTGGCTGATCTTTGATGATGTAACTGGAGTGAAAAAAAGTTGAGTTGCAAAAAATGAAAAAGGAACAAATGCAAAAGAAAAATATTTTCTCATTACAGCTGAATATGCGCTTCACAACAGTTGTGGACACCTTTGCAAAAAGTCACTACATAGTCAGTGCCGCTATACAAGGCAGTGTACTAAGCAACTGATGCTGAGACCGACAAATGCTAAAAATACAATGAACTTCTTAACAATTATTACTTTCAACCAGTTGCAATCAAAACCACTGGTATGGGTACCCTGCAAAAGGCGGAGCTCCGTAAATAGCGGAGCTTGATTGCGGAGGTTTGATGACGTAACCGGAGTCGCTGTAAACTGAAAATTTGCATTGAGGAATGAGAACTAAATGGTAGTAAAAATAATTGTGCTGCAAAAGGTGATATTACACTACAGTGAAAGAAGTCTATTCTGAAGTTCAATAAATTTTCCTTATCTGAGTTTCACAACCGTTCGGGGACAAAAAAATAGGTTTCAACAACTGTGAAAGTAGAAATTTTTTTAACATTGCAAACTTCCACGCATTCCATGTTTGAAGGAAACACATATCAAGTTGCAATGATTCACCATTTTCTTTCACTTTTTTCCTTTTGTTGCTTTTACAACGCAACTTTTTTCTACTCCAGTTTTGTCATCAAACCTCCGCAACCATGCTCCGCTATTTACGGAGCTCCGCCTTTTATAGGGAACGTAATCCTTCTCCTTCAAACTTAATTTTACTCCGACAATATATCAATAGACTTATCTACAGTTAGAGTTATGCTTTATGCTAAAATATGTGTGATGGTTGCTGTTCGTACATGCATGGTCGTTGTTTGTAGTTCGATTGATTGTTGCAGTTGCCCGGAGCCGTCTTGCTTATCAGTAGAGCGCCTTTCGTTTATCGAGGCGTGAGTAATTACTGCGCTCTGACCGAAGTGTTCTTGCTGCCTCGTATTCAGTTAATGTTCTCTGCGTCGTTTGAACTGGCTGCTTCTGCCGTACAACTATCGTCATGACTATTTTCTGGTTTCTAGTATGTTGAAACTCAGTTCTTTAAAGCCTAGTAAATATACTCGCTCAAAATTTGCATCGATAGGTCGTTTTGTCACAATATGTCCATGCATGTGTAATAGCAGCACTGTCAAAACATGTTAAGCCTAAGTTAGCAGGTCTGCAGTCAGCCAAAAACTTGGGATGTTTGAAGAAGTTAACTATTGTAGTTAACCAGAATGGGATGTTTGAAGAAGTTAACTATTGTAAATTAGGTTAAGCAGACAATTTTGTCAACAGTCATATCACTAACTTTTGTCTTGGCTTATTTTTTGCACAGACAATGTATATACTTGTTGGCTCAACCTGTTAATTGTGCAATATAAACACACACCTTGATTGCAATAGCAACACTGCACTAAATCTTAACGCATTTTGCACTTTGCGGGTATGTTCTGGCCAAAATGTGCAAGATACTATTTGTAATCAAATGAGAAAATGCTAGGAAAGTTTGTAATAAAAGAGATGTGCTTAGCTCCATGCTCGTTGGATTGATTCTTTGTTCAGATCATTGTCAATTGTTTGTTAGCAATGCAAGGATTAGAATTGATTCTCACTTAGTTTGTGTGCGAAATGATCTGATAATAAATTAAAGGCAGTAAGCTATCTTTAGCCTTGCGCCAAGCTTCTGAGGAATCTGCCTGGTTTCTGCTTTCATTCTTCTGCAACGATTAAAACTTGCAAGCGTATCTATTTTTCATAGTTAAAAGCCACAAAGATGGTGGCAAGTAAATCAGTCACAGTTTATTGATGGGAAACTATAGTAGTTTCGCGTTTTCCAACGCATCATCAGTCCTGTAAATTTAAATCGCATGGCTTCTATCTGGCACTCGTCATCGCGCACGTGTGTTATCTCCAGAGGAAAAGTGTCTTTGTTAGACCGCTGCCAAACGCAGATTTTTTTAGCAGTGACTGGTTTATGAGGCTCTGGTAAGGTCAGCCTTTAAGCTTCAAAAAAAATTTTTAGTAATGTCGTTGCAGCTAGCCACAGTTCGTGTGTTTTTCTTTACTTGTTTTCAATTGCCAACATTTCACTTGTGAGATTTGTTTTACATTCACAGCACTGATGATGCGTTGGAAAACGCAAAACTACTTTCCCCGTCAATAGACTGTGACTGATTTACTTGCTTCCATCTTTGTGGCCTTTAACTATGAAAAATAAATTAAAGGCAGTGTCTATTTTGCAGTCAAGATGGCAGCAGCAAAAGGCTTGGAAGAAATGAAGTAAATGTAACTAAAAGATAAACCTACAACCTAAGCTTAATCTTAACCTAATCATAACCCTAAGCTAACCCTAACCTAACACTACACTAATCCTAACCTAACAAGCAACACAATCCCCTAAACGAAACACCTGAGCGGAGCCTGAAAAAAAGCAAAAAAAAAAAAAACAAAATGAAAGTCGGCAAGGTGTGAGTCGAACCAAAAACCATAGGCTCTTATTAAAATAGAAACCTCTTATTAAAATAGAAACCTTCCCTCAAACACGTATTTTAATATCAAAAATTTGCAATGTTTCAAATTTTTTTATTTTTACGATTCAATTGTTCAAACCTATTTTGGGTCCCACAGGAGTTCATTAGGATGAATGGAATAACCTTAGTATGAAAGCGATGGCGGTTGAAATGCGGCTTAGGCTAGCAAGGGGGAAGTGGCTACGAAACCACCCATGGATCTTATTTTAAAAAACTTTCCAAACGTTAGTTAGCGTTAGGTCATTTTGTATCTGCGACCAAGATCTGCTTCTGACCAATATTTGTCATTCACGGGACACCAATTTTAGCCCAACTTTCTTATAGTTACACATGCTATAAAAACAAATACATGCAATAAAGTCACAAAAAAACCTTAACCTCTAACTGTAATTGTAGTTCGAATTTTGTAAATTTTTTCTTGAAGCATTTTTTTCTAAGTCATAATAACGACTTTTTCCAACTATTTTTGTTAACACTTTGGCGTCCGGCTGCTTTTGGGAATTTTCGAAAAAAAACAATGCTGAAACGCACGTGGATTTAGATGGGCCCTGAAGGTGGTAAAATTGATACACACTAGTATGTAAAGATAAAATTTTATGCCTCAAGTTCAAAAATAAGCGTGGGTCACCAAAATACAGTAGTATCTCCGTAACACCAGACCATAAATAAAAAAAATGAAGTCAATTGAAGTTGCACTATTTGAGTTATAGGTATTTATATTATCGTCATGTTTGAATGCACGCAAAAAGCATGCTGCCTTCTAACAACAATTAACCAGGGTTCAAAGGCCACCAGTAAAATACTTCCTGTCTTGTTTTGTTCAGCATGGAACTTTGCACTTTACAGCGAAGTATTGATTGAAAATTTCAGAGATGTAGGAGTGACAATCAAATGGAGTTCCAAGAGCAAAATTCCAGAAATTTGTTGGTCAAATCTTCTTGAAAAACATCAAAATTTCAAGTGCTCATACTTTTGGGAATACAAGTCCGATTAAAAAAATTTCAATGTTGTTGAGCTCAGAAGACTAAGATTCTTCCCCTTATAAAATTTCATGAATTTTGATGAGGGTCAGATGAAAAACTCAAATTTTGCAGGATCACTTGACATCAAATGACCCTAGACCAAACTATTTAGCTGAAGTTTTCATTTGAAACTAGGCTAGAATCTGAGTCTTTTGAGCTTTTGATTGACTTTCTAGCATTTCTGGATGAAAAGTTATGATCTAAAATAAACAATTTAATAAATTACCTAATTATGTGGTTAATCAATAATTTTTTTTGTTTTATATCATAAGTTTTGAACCCGAGACCCCAGCAAGTCATCCAAAGACTCAGATTTTAGCTTAGTATCCAATGAAAAACTTGAGCAAAATAATACCATCTTGCGGTTTGAGCCCAGGGCCAGATGAAGTGGGCCAAAGTGGCCTAAAAGTACTCCACTTATGACATCACTCAAAAAAATCTGAAACCCAAAATTTTTTTTCATTGCAAACTACAAAACTTGCTGAATCTTAACACCTTGAGAGCCGGCGTACGATATATTCATACTTGGATTTCGGCATAAAAAACAGCAGTTTTCGGTTGCCTTACCAACGCCCTAGCTCCTCCGCCGATTGCACTAGAGCAGTGATTTTCAACCGGTGTTCCGCGGAAAACTAGTGTTCCATGAAAGATCGTCAGGTGTTCTGCAGGAAATTTGATAGGTTTGACTAGTGTTCCATCGAACACTGGTCGAAAATCACTAGTTCAACGCAATGAGCGTAAATATGTTTTCTTTCGTGAAAGTAATTAGTTTTAGGAGCAAACGAATAGGACTTTCTTGTTAATTTTAATAAATTGAAAGAGCCAAAACAGAACTAAACATCATAATTGTGATTATAAAATTTTGTTTGGTGTTCCCCAAAATTTTTTTATTGCATGAAGTGGTCCGTGATGCAAAAAAGGTTGAAAAACACTGCGCTAGAGAGCTGTTCAATGGCTCAAATGGATCGGCCAGTCTAGTAGATTACACTCGAAAAAATTTTTTTGGTTAGGGGGTGCAGATTTTTTGTGAGTGACGTCATGAGTAAAGTAGTTTTAGGGTCATTTTGGCACATGTTGCCTGGCGTAGGGCCCAACCGCTAGGCCAAAGTGTTTCGCTGAAGTTTTCATTGGAATCTAGGCTCGAGTCCGAGTCTTTTGATCCTTTGATTGACTTTCTAGCGTTTCTGGTTCAAAAGTTATGATCTAAAATAAACAAATTAATTAATTAGCTAATTAGTCAAATATTTTTACTAACTTGCATCATAACTTTTGAACCCGAAACTCCAGCAGGTCATCCAAAGTATCAAAAGACTCGGATTGTTGCCTAGTTTCTAGTAAAAACTTCAGCGAAATACTACCACCTAACGGTTGGCGCCCAGGGCCAGGCCAAGTTGGCCTAAAAGTCCTCCACTTATGATGTCATTCACAGCCAACCCACACCCCCAAGAAAAAATTTTTTTTCGAGTGCAATCTGTTAGACTTGCTGCGTTTTTTGAGACTTTTGCTGGGTCGCTAGAGCAAACAGGAGCAGAGATATTCATCCACAATGCCATGTGCGCTTAGGTGTTTTTTTTGCTGAAAATCCCCAAAACCAGCCGGTTCTAAAAGTGTTAAGCGTTTGAACAGCTCTGTAGCACTTTTGGTGCAGGAGTTATGCCTGTGCAAAGACACGTGCAAACATGCTATTTTCATGCGAACCGCTTGAATTAACCTGGCACTGAAGGTGTTATCTAATTAATTATTGAGTTTTTTGGGCGTAACTTTCGAACCACGAATGATAAATGGCAATCAAAGTCTGTAAAGACTCATATTATTGCCTAGTTTCCACTAAAAACTTGATCAAAATATTGGCTCTTGCGTTGGCACCCATAGCCTGGTAACCTGGGCCAAAAATCCTAAAACTACCCCTATTATGCTATCCACAATAAAAAAACAAAATCCAAAATTTCCATTTTTAAAAATCTAAACTAGAAGACTTCTTGCATCTTCAGAGGGTTTGAACAGCTCTCTGGCTTACTTGGCTGGTGAGTTATGGTGGTGCAAAATGACACACAAAAAGTTGGTCTTAACACTTTGACTGCCTGTCTACGAATATATCATACATAGATTTCAGCCTAAGGCCAGCAGTTTTCCATTGCCTTACCAATGCCATAGCTCCTCCGCCGATTGCGCTAGAGAGCTGTTCAAGGGCTGAAACGGATTGGACAGTATTCTAGTCTGCACTCTAAAAAATTTTTTTGGTTGGGTTTGCAGATTTTTTGTGAGTGACGTCATAAGTGAAGTAGTTGTGGTGTCATTTTGGCTCATTTTACCTGGCCTAGGGTCCAACCGCTAGGCCTAAGTAGGTTTTGCTAAAGTTTTCATTAGAAACTAGGCTCGAGTCTTTTGAGCCTTTGATTGACTTTCTAGCGTTTCTGGTTTAAAAGTTATGATCTAAAATAAATAAATTAAATAATTAGTCAAATATTTTTATTACTTTAGATCATAACTTTTAAACCTGAAACCCCAATAGGTCATCCAAAGTATCAAAAGACTGAGATTGTAGCCTAGTTTCCAGTAAAAACCTTAGCGAAATGCTACCATCTAACGGTTTGAGCTCAGGACCAGGTAAAGTGGGCCAAGGTGCCCTAAAATTCTTCCACTTTTGATGTCACTCACAAAAAATCCGCACCCCCGACCAAAAAAATTTTTTTCAAGTGCAGACAAGAAGACTGTGACCAATCTGTTTGAGCCCTTGAATAGCTCTGTAGCACAATCGGCGGAGGAGCTATGGCGTTGGTAAGGCAACCGAAAACTGCTGGTTTTAGGCCGAAATGTAGGCACGATATATTTGTAGTCTGGCTGTCAAAGTGTTAAGAAAAAAGCAGTTTAGGTTTAAACAAGCTTTTTTTGTTTGGGCGATTTGAGCTTCAAACATGTTTTGCAAATATGCAGTGATATTGCCCCAATTTTTGTTTTGTAAAATTTCATATGTAAAAGTTTGATACAACTTTTAGCAAAAAATGCATGAAATGTAAATCAGTGGATTTCTTACCAAATGCTAAAGAAATTGTAGGTATGGTAACTTTAGTGAAAATTTGTTGCATGTAATTTCTAAAATTGTTGCGAATTGGTGCACCTACCCTTTCACTAGTTATAAATGGCGTTGTGAGAAACTTGCAAACAAAATTTTTGATAAATACATATTGGAATTATAATGTATGACATTTTTAAGTCATGTATACAAAAGGAACATGGAAAAACTACATATACATATATTTGCTTTGTTAACTTTTTGAAAAAGAAACAATCCATATTGTCACTTTTATTTGAGCTTGCAAGAAATCAATTCCACTCAGCTAGTTCTGGGTGCAAAGCCCTCTTGTTAGCTGATCTTGTTTTTTTTGTTGTGACTCTGGTAGGCATTTGTCAAATTTGTTTTTTGTTGTGTTAGGTAGCATCTTGTTAACTGTATTACTTCAATGCTTTTCACGTTTGAAGTGGGGTAGGTTTAGGCCTTTTGGCCCAGGCTCAATTCAGTCCCAAGCTGAGTGTTGATTTTGTAAAGGGGTATCATTTTCTGTTGTCCCTGCAATGACTTCAGCTGATGGGTTTTGTCCATCTGCAACTGATCTAAAATTCCCTTGCATTGTTCTAAATGCTTGGAGTTGTAGTGCCGCTTGATATTGCATTCTTTTCAACAAGCAATGTTATTTTGGCAAATCAAGCAAACAGCCTTTTCATTTTGTTGTCCTGACTGCGAATTTTTGTCACCCTGCCTACATTCCTAATCCCAACACTTGCAAAGTCACAAACAACATCAGCGTCATAAATCGAGTTAATGATGTCAGGTGAATAAAATTACATTCTTCCTAACAACACTTCTCAAGCTGAATTAAAAAGAAATAGTATTCATTCAGTTCACACAAACAACTGCCTGCCATGTCCTGACAAATTGTTCAAACAATTTTACACAGCAAAGCCTCTGCAAACCTCGAATATGAATCACAAAGAAAAATATTTACATCACAAGGAGCTCAATTTTCCCCTGTATCGTAACAATTAAAAATGGCGCGAAAATTGATATTCACTTCATGGTCTGGTTCTCGGGTAATTAAAAATGTTACAGGTTTTGTTTGTGAACTTCAAGGGCTACAAACCTCTCATTAAGTGCAAAAGCTTGTGGCAAATGATTGTGAAATGAGTGGCACAAAAAATTGAGAAAAATAATTCGTTTGAAAACCATTTTAAGATTATGAACAATACCATGCGGGCTGCACCAAACAACTTGGCGGACCACAATGCTGCCCAAGCGCTGTGGGTTGCACATGTCTGATTTAGCAGTGTGGGCCTAGGGCCAGATGAAGTGGGCCAAAAAGGCCTAAAAGTCCTCCACCTGCAATGTCATTAACAAAAAATTGGAAACCCAAACCAAAATTATTTTTTTTCATTGCAGACTTTAAGACTTGCCGAGTCTTTTGATGGCTTTAACAGCTCTTTAGTGCAATCAGTGGAGTCATGCTGTTGCCAAGACATGTGCAAACTGCTTGAATTAGGCTAAAACAGGCTGGCAGCAAAGGGGTTAAGAGTTTTCAAAAAGTAAAGGTTACTTTTGTATTCCTGGTGTGCTTAGAGAGCAAGCAAGCACTTGATGCAGTCACGTTTTCAAGATTGACAGTTATCAAAGATTTTCTTCATCCTAAAAATTTAGATAAAATGAGAAGTGACACCAAGTCAATGCAGTACCAGTATATTTTGTGTCATGTGTAAACGCAAGTCTAAGGGCAAAAACTTTAATTCGAAGGTTATTTTAAATACTGGAATTTCTCTAGGTTGGTCCACTTTATTGTTATCCATTTTATGATAAACTAAGAAGTTCTGAAAGAAACATGAGTATTTTACAATTATTTCAGAAAAGACTTTCTACTAATTTCCTTCTATAAATTCTGCCAATAAAATTTTGTCATTTATCAGATATAAATACAGTACCTTTGCATGGCATTCTTCAGATACATCTTTTTGAAAGTCCATGTTCTTTACATACTATCATGCAGTTCCAACGGAATGGTGCTGAAGCCTATTTCGCTAGGATGTGATGTCATAGCTGCTAGAAGTAGATGGGTGTTGTGCTTTCGATTTGGGTTATTCAGACATGTTTGAAAGTTTACTTTTGTGTAAACAAAATTAACTTGCTGAGTAGAAAAATCATTTAAATCATGCAGAGTTTTGGTAGCAGCTTTAATAAAGTAGATGTATTGCTTGTTTATGTATTTAGAAATAATGAGTTGTATATTTTGTGTTTCTTGGGTATATGTTCTAAGAAAGAGAACAAAAAATAGCTCTTTTAAAAAATTGCAAATCATCAATTGGATTCTTTTCCAACTTCATGGTAGTGGTCAGCTTTTGACATTTCTTCCCTAATTGCAGTCAAACATTACAGTCATTAAATCGGTATCTGTGAATATCGTAAAGTGCAACAATGGTTTTAAAGTTCTTCAAATGTACTGTTTTACTGAGAGTATTGTTTTTTGTTTGATTTTTGACACACCTTAAAGGATTTTAATATCCAATAGATTTCAAATTGTTCTTAACAGATATACATAAACTCGGGGTTCCCACGCGATATTAAAAGTATTGAAAAAGTATGGAATTTGGCCAAAATCTACATTAGGTATTGAAAAAGTATTGAAATTCTAAATGGAAAAAAAATCAGAAGTATCTGAGTAGAATTTTTCTGAAGACAAAGCAATTCATTATTTATGCAGTGTTATGCAATGTGTAAAAGTGAGTTTCATGATCAAGAATTTCTAGACATGAAGAGAAGTAATGGTATTGAACTTCTTAAATTTAGTATTGAAAAGGTATTGGAAATAGTTTGGAAAATGTGTGGGAACCCTGATAAACTACGTCTTCTCCCACAACTGTATTTTTAGGGTCATAGGGGCACTGCCTTTAAGGATTGCTACAACCAATTGAGTCCACAGTTGACGGTTGTGTGCGACTGCCTATGTTTCTGCAAAGGGTTTTTCGTCCATTCCACGATGTTATTGGTCCATATTTTCTTCTGTCTGTTGCATAAAACTAGCAATGTTTAAGATAATAATAACTGAATTGTTTTTGTCTTAACAGCTTGAACCCTAAATTACTGCCTGTCATGGCTAAAGGTAAAGCAGATGTGGATCAAGTTGCTGAATTGCTTGCTTTAGCCAAAGTACAGAAGCAAAATATTGTCAGCTTTAAAGGTCAAGGTCTAAAATTAGATAAAAAAGAAGACGCCAATGAAATTGTGCAGACAATAAAGGATGCGAAAGACTTGCAAACCTTAGAACTGGTTGGGAACACAGTTGGTGTAGATGCTGCACAGCTTATTGCTGATGCTTTAAAAAATAGACCTGAACTTGAAAGATGCCTGTGGGCTGACATGTTCACTGGAAGACTGCGTTCTGAAATTCCAATCTCGTTAAAAAGTCTTGGAGCTGCAATTATGCAAGCTGGAGCGCATCTAGTTGAGTTGGATCTTAGTGATAATGCTTTTGGACCTGACTGTGCAAAGGTTTGTGAGCTGTTTATATATCAATTTTACTAAAATTACTTTTTTACTTTGAGTAAAGTAGCTTCTTTGTTTAGCCCATTCCAATGGTTTTGTTGTTTAGTGGACACCTCTTGTGGATTTGAATTTACAATCCATATTTTGCCATTGTGCCGTAGCATATCCATGAGGTTTTAGGTCTGTTGGACATGAAATTTAGAATAGTGCTGACTTTTGCCTAATCAATCGATTTTTTTTAGCTCCAGTTATTGTGTTATATATTTAATTATCTGATATGCTTTGTAATATCAGCAGACATCGTGTTGTTGTTTGTGCTAATATGTCTTTTTCATTACATCTCACTGATGGTTATATATTCAGTACTTATTGGTGTGTGATATTCTACAATTGTGTGGTCATCGATCAAGGTATTGTGAGGTTTACTTACCTGCACCTTCTGTGGTGCAAACAGTGGCAAATTGTGATTTTTAATGAAACAAACACGGTGATTTTTTTCCTAGGCTTGTGTTGATCTGCTTAAAAGCCCATCGTGTTTCACTCTTCAAGAACTGAAATTCAATAACAATGGCCTCGGAGGAGGGGGTATAATAATTGCTGACGCATTGATTGAGTGCCACAAGTGCAGTTCTGCTGCTGGGAGACCACTTGCCCTGAAAGTTTTTGTTGCTGGAAGGAACAGGTACTTCTTCAAATTTGCGTTTCCACTTCATGGGCACAGCAATTAGATGTGTTGCAAATATGGAAAACAAAGTTATCAGTTTGAAAATTTTAATCTTTCGATTTTGATCTGAATGTATCCCCAACTTGAAACTCTGTTAAGTGGTTGGAGTGTCAATTTAGACTCGGGAATTATTATGTGTATTACATGTTTACAGTTAAATTTTCTTACTCGCGCTTAAGAAATGTTTAGATTTTATCACATTTACTGTTAAAGAAACACCCTTTATTTATTGCTGTGTTCTACGAGTTGTGTGTGTGTCCACTCACCCCTGGAATATTTTTTGTTGTCGCAGGCTGGAAAACCCTGGCGCCAAAGCTCTGGCCAAAGCTTTCAAGACAATCGGAACGTTGGAAGAGATTCAGTTGCCTCAGAACGGCATACAACACGAAGGAATTGTAGCGCTGGCTGAGGCCGTGCAGAACAGTCCCGGATTGCGACATTTAAATTTGAACGATAACACTTTCACCGACAAAGGCGCGGTCCCGATGGGCGAAGCTCTGAGCTCGATCAACAGCCTGGAGGTCGTGAACTTCGGCGATTGTCTCGTGCGAACTCGCGGCGCGGCTTCGATCGCCAGAAACCTGGCCTCGTCCAACCCCAACCTCAAGCAGCTTTTGCTCGCTTTCGGCGAAATCCAGCTGGAGGGCGGTATCGAGATCTGCAACGCTCTGGCCTGCAAGGAGCACCTGGAGAAGTTGGACTTGAACGGAAACCGCTTCGGCGACGACGGTGTGGACGAAATCAAGGACCTGGCGAAGGAGTTCAGGAATCCGGACGCTTTGGGCTCATTAAGCGACGACGATGGCGACGACGAATCGGACGACGAGGACGAATCCGATGAGGACAACAGGTCTTCCGAGGACGAGGCTGAAGAGGAGCGTGTCAACGATACGTCAGTCAACGGCACCGGCGTACAGTTGACAGCCGACAACTTCTGGTCCACGGTTTCTCCGGACACCATCGCCGCCGTTGCCGAGTCCGACTTGGCTGAATTGATGGAAGAAGTCGTCGAAAACGTTCCGCACGCCGAAGCTTGCGCTGACGCGTTCGTCAAGCTTGCAGGTAATTGTGCGAATGTGTCTCGAACTGTCTGTTAGTTCTGTGCTTTGCATGCAGGCTTCCCGTGTGCTCTTCAGGCTTTCACGTTACATTTAACCGTGGAAATAAAAACTTACCTTAGAAATTAGCAGGATGAGCTATGACAAGCATGAGATTGGACGGACAAATTTTGCGCTTACAAAAAAATTTGGTGATTTTTCTGAAGAAGGCGTTCGTCTTTGCCACCAACTTACACATCGTAAAGAAACACTACACACTGTGTTCGTTTTCAGACGTACTGTGACAATGGTTCGAGTTGAAGGGCAAAATAAATAACTCTTGTTTCTACTAGGCAAGGTACAGGTACCCACTCTATCCTTGTCTCGAGCTGGGTCAGCTCTTGCCCGGTATAAGAAACTAGTTTTTTCAGTTCGAAAGCAAGTCCTCTCGTAAATGGAGTCTGTGTCTGATGGTTAGCTAGTTTGAAAGTACGGCTTCTTTCAGTGACACGTAAATCGTTCACTGGCGCTGTTTCCATTTCGTTTTTCCGTTGGACTACTTATAAAGGCAGGTGAGCCCTGAGAGTTTCTTTCGCCTTTTCCGTAACAGCTTGTGAGCAGACACGTGTTGCGTCCAGGGTTGTTGTAAAAAAAACGAGCCAAAAAAACGACCCGGGTTTTTTTTTAAAAGCCCACTTAAAAAAACTCCCATTAAACCCACCAGCAATCTCACTTTTTACTTTTCCTTTGAAAAATCTACTGAGAAGTAAAAAATAAAATAAGCAGCACACTTGTACAGTTATCTGTAATGTTTTTTCAATCAAACAAAACGAACAGTAACGAAATTTAAAGGACTTGAAAAACAGAGAAGAATAAAGTGAACAGTTTGAGTAAATTCTAATGTTTATCTTCTTCAGCTCTGCACTATCGGTAGATTTTCACCAATTTTTCTGCCCTCTCTGCATCCAAACTGTTTCTGATGTTGGAACATACCAAATCATATGTTGGAACAATACACTCTGTAGATGCTGAATTAGCAGGGCATGCACGTAAACTTGACGTGAAACTGCAGAGTTTGTGTGGGAGTGTTTTTTATCTGTTTGCTGTGCGCATGCTTGTCAAGCCTTACCATTTTGGAGTGAACTGACCAACAACACATTGCGAAATTAAAGATGGGGTACATTGCTTTACCCTCAATTTTGAATGCCATCATAGGTGTAACAAGTTATTATTATGTAATTGTGAAAATAGTGATATTGCATGGTGGAATAAAAACAACTCAGAATGGGGTTTTTCTGTTTTCTTTGAAAAAAGAACAAAATCTTGTTTCTTCTTAAAAAACCAAAAAAACGTTTTTTAAAAGAAAAAACAAAAAAACAGGTGGGTTGTTTTTTTTTGAAAAAAAACAACAGGTTTTTCTCAACCCTGGTTGCGTCGCGGCTCAAACCAAAATAAAATATGCTTAGATAGACAAAGTAGAGAATGTATTGATTTTATAAAATTTTGTTCAGAGGTTTGCGCGATATAAGCGAATGTCGAGATTATGGCAGCAGGACCATTGTGGGTTGTGCTCCGTTTTTTTTTCTACTTGCTCCTATATGTAGCAGACGTGAAGTAAGACGGTGAATGCCGAAATAGCACATGGCTTCTTCTGAGGCAAGCGAACTATGAGCCAACCGCCGGTGCAGCCCTTATAGTTTTGTGTTGCTTCCTCCTTTCGATCAAGCTTCCTCGTGTCAAGGCCAGTGCTTCGGTTCAGGCCACTTCCTTCGTGAAACTACGACGGTCGCAGCACACTACAATTTAAGAACAGGAAACAAATTTTGTTTCTGCTCTGAATGTCATCACTGGACAGTGGCCGTGTGCTCAGCGTTGTAAGCATGGACGTTGCAAGGGAGGCAAGGGGCTTTTCCCCCTTTGATTTCCAAAATTGATATTTTGCAAGCAACTTCATAGCAGAAAAATGTTTTGTTTTTTTTCGGAGTTGGTAAAGAGAAATTGCCCACTGTTGTCCTCCCCTGCACCACTGTTGTCCTCCCCTAAAGAGAAATTGCACCACTGTTGTCCTCCCCTGGAAAGGTCCTTTTGGCCACTCCCTACAAAATCCACTTTTGCCTTCCCTGGAAGAATTCATTCCGACGTCCGGTGGTCACGAGTGAGTCACAATGGCCCTGCACCGCAACTCGCAACGCAACCTGCCGAAGCGTATCGTTCGGGTGTGTGTTGGTAAAACACACCGACCCCCCCACCAACCTCCCTCTTCCCGATAAACCCGCTGCTCACCACTAGATCCTGTCTCGAACTAACTTCTTATTGTAACTTTAGATAAACAACGTGCGTTGTTTTTTTTCAAACCATTGCTGGTTTTCGCTGAGAAATAGGATAATTACCTTTGTTTGCGATGCTCGTCTCAGCCAGTTGCAAGAAAAAATACCCGAACAAACTGACAATGCTCTTTCTCTCTGCACAATGCCACACGTCCTTGATGACAAACCCGCACCACGTCTGTCTGTGTTTCCGCCCCTCCCCCCGCTTCCAACCACACACTTACAGAATCCATCCCCCGCCCCCCAAGTGTAAATCGGCAGTTGACCTGCACCTCTGACCACGATTCCGCAACCCACGCGAGTTTACCCGCCCGGGTATACCCGCCGCGCCTAGGTCTGTAACGCGCGCTGTGGCCTCCTGCGAGTTGATCAGCGTCCCTGCGCGCCTTTCGTGTTCGTATCACAAGGTCGCTACTCGCTCCACGGTTCTCCGCTTCCTATTCCACGGCTGTCGTTTTTCGCAGGTCTGCTGAACGACGACTGCCTGGAGTCACTGCGCTCCTGCAGCAAGGCGCCGGCGGAGGGGCTGCGCGCGGCCGTCTTCACCTGTGTCGACGTGCTGCTCGCCGAGGCCTTCGACAAGTACCCGAACACCCCGATGCTGGTCATCAATCCCCTCCTGGTCCGGGCCGGCTTGATCAAGAGCGAAGACAAGGCGGCCAAGGCGCCCGCCGACATCCGGGACATGGTGGTCGTTCTCGCGCACGCCTGC
>Ga0210059_1008594_pt1 | contig 16071 bp, 9 predicted proteins | sample Ectturendosymbi2_FD_188042 | JGI IMG/M metagenome (GOLD analysis project Ga0210059, IMG submission 188042) | Ecteinascidia turbinata endosymbiont from Florida, USA - Sample 2 (SPAdes) (version 2) | ecosystem: Host-associated > Tunicates > Ascidians > Unclassified | place: Key West, Florida...
CAAGGTTTTCCATCCAGAGCATTTTTAAATCAACGCCTTGCCCACTCGAGCGCTAGCACGAAAACCATACCGGCGTTCTAGCATCAGACAGCAGCCACGAATATATCGTGGCACCGGCGATCAATGGACCTCTGGGACACAATGTCCCAGACCAGAGACTGAGGAAGAGAGCCGTAGTTAGTCCTCGAAATATCAGCAGTTAGTATCGTTACCGTACCAGTTGAGTAAAAAATGTTAACTTATGAACGAAGATATTTGTTAATTTTGTTTAGAGCTATAGTTTTTTTTGCCAAGTGATTTGGCTGTAGCGCGTGGTGTTGCTCTTGTACACGTAACTTATTGTACCATCCAAATTAAACGTGATTCATTTCAAAAGAAATGTTGCTGGTAGTTGCAATATGTTGTGTGAGTTTTTGCAAGATTTACAATTTGGTCAGCCAAAATAATGTATAATTTATGGTGACGTTATTATTTAAATGTTTCCATATTGTTTGTAATAAAAATGAATGAGTTGAAAGTATGTTATGATCCTTATGGATAATTTATAATTTTATTTGCTGAAACTAATAAAGCAAAAATAAGCATGCATTCTCTGTTTTAAAAGATTTATTTGTTTCGTGGTTTATCTTTGGTAAAAATTGTGCCTTTGAATTAAAGGGCACTCATTTAAACTTTGCCATTGGCGCCTTTTCGCGTAAATACGCCACTGGTTATCAGCCGTCACTGTCTTGCTGCATCGCCTGCCAAAGATGTGTGATATCAACAGTCACATGCGGAAAAATCTATTAATTACCGTAACTGGAAGTGAACCTTTGAAGATTCGTTGCCATGTTAGCATCAAGCAACCAAGAGAAACATAGAACAATGCGCTCTCAAGTTTCGCAACGTGAGTCTGCAGACGAAGGAGTCGACATGTGAGTGAATTGCAAGCTCATCACTGCATCACACCAGAACAGTGAAGCTCACATCGTGCAGTGTGAGTGCCATACCGGTAAATAAAGTGTTATTGTAAGAATCACATCAATTAATCGGAATCGAGATGCTGACTTCAGATATTCTAACATGTTTTGGTTCTTAGTCCCGATTTCCAGCGGGAAAAAAAAACGTTTTGCCCCCTCTGCGGACACCCATAAAAGTAGTCCGCCGTATCTCTTGAAAAACAAAATGTCCTTGAAAAAATCTCAAGTGATCTGGCAACCCTACTTCCCAATGTCCGTTTTTAATAACTTTCACAAAAAAATCGTACCTGCGCAACGAAACACACCTAGCATTTAATTTTATACACTCTCTCCCAAACAAATGCTTCTAAGAGGATAATTTTTATTTGTGCGTAGAAAACGTCATGCGCGTTTTAGATCCGTTTTTTCTTCATGTCAAGTCATAATAATCAGAGCGTAACGTGGTGGTAAGAGAGGCACAATTCCCCGGGTGCCGAATCACTATGGGGACGCCGAATCACTATGCGGGGCTCGAAAAGTCTCGGCAGTGTCATAAGTACTGTCTGCAATACAGTATATTTTCTTCCGAAAGACCTCAGGTTTGAAAATGGGGGCGACAAACGTGTTTCTTGCACCGGGCGTCATCTAACCTCGTTACGCCCCTGGTCATGGTTTAGGTCTACTCTTCATGAAATCGATATACGATGTCGCAACTGCTTTTGAAACATTTTGCCCAATCAAATTCAATTTTTAATGTAGTAAGGTGCACAAAATTTGCTACTACATATATGGAAATCCAAAGTAGTAGAGTGCCCAATTTTGTGTCTGTAGGCTTTCAGCAATTTTTTTATAAAACAACTCTGGCACCATTCCATTTGTCTCTGAAAATCACTTTGTGGTTGTGGACAAACCTGCATTACTGAGCAAGGATTGTTAAAAACCGGAGTCAGCACAAGCTGTAACAGATATGCTATTCAAAGTCAACTGTCAGAATTTTCACCCTACGTTTTGTAAAATGTTCGATTTTACAAGAGCAGAGGTGCATTGGGGCGGGAACGTGTGGGAAAGTCGTTCCCACACGTTTTTTATGTTTTGCTTTAAAATGAGTTTGACGCTGTTTTAAAAAGGCTAGCTTTTTGGGGTGCGTTCCCACATCTTTTTGTTAGCACTACATCCCTGCAATAGAGTACGTTTGAGAAAGGCTGATGCCCAATTACGCTCATATTTACGGCTTCGTTCAAAGCCCAAAGTCCTGCGGATGTTTGCAGTATGGAAACTGTTTTCAGCGTACTCTTTTCAGGGGCCGGAGAGCGGGGGCAAAGGCCTGTATGTTTAGGAAAATATTTGAGCTTTGACAAATTTCATGTTGAAATGGATTTGATGTGGTTCTGAAGGTAGTTATGATGATTTTTATTTGTGGGATGTTTAAATAAATGCTGACCACTTTAGCAAGATTTTAGTCGCAACTGTGCAATAGTGTTGAGTATATTAGTTCTTGCGAACTTTTCAGTCACTGCTATGTGTGTTTTATACTAGTTTGACCATTAAATTGAGCATGTCCGTGCATGATTGTTGAAATTTAGGTCATAAAATTGCTAACCTAAATCTTCTCACGGAGCATCACTGGCCTTAAATATTTCCCAGGTTAATGCATTTGACACTTTTAAATTTTATCAGCTTTTTGACAAAAGAATCGATAAAGTTGCAGCAAAGGTAAAAAAAGCTGCCTTCGAAGTTAGATAATTACAAGTAAAGCATTAAATCACGGTATATCTTTTTTCTGTCAACTTCTCAGGATGATATATCCAAGGAAATGTTTTAAGATTTTGCAATTTTATATGTGTCTACTAGTTTTGTATAAAATCATTTGCCATCAGTTTTTCATATGCTTTCTTTTCTCTGTCCTTTTCCTTTACGTATTTGTGAGTCTGCCCTCAGTCGGTAATTCATGACATTTTAAAACTCAAAACTCTGGGAGTGCATGCTCGACAATCCCTACGGCTTGCACTAGCGGTGATTGTGACCAGACCTGACGAAAGGAGAGAAAAAGTGGGTACGCTGGTGTCGGGGTCTTCAAAAGGCTCAGACAAACCCGTGCCTCAGAAAACAAAATGCAACTGTAGACACTTTTATGCTGTGTTATCAGAAGATTTTTGTGCCCAAAAAATACCGCCGTTAAAATTCATGCAGATTTTTGCAGATGATCAGGAAACTTTTTGCCTAGATTTTGCATTTTCTTTCATTAGTTGCTAGATTTTGCATTTTCTTTCATTAGTTTTTTTCATTAAGTGGGGCACAGTAGGACTAGGGGCACAGTCGTCTTTTTTGATTAATTCAAAAAGCTGAAAACGTTGAACTTTAAAGTTTCCATGGTGATTTAGTCTCATACCAGCCGTAGTACTAAAGTGATTTTTTCCTTGATAGGCATCTGTTTTTACGAGTTGCAGAGCAAGTTGTGTTTTTGGTACCCAAAACTAATTTATAAAATTGCATTTAGATTTGGGTTTTGCCCACGTTGATCAACATCTTCTGTTCTGAGTTTTTATGACTTTGTAGTCAGGGCAGTGCAACATTATTTTTATTTTTTAGATATGCATGGGCCGCATCTGACAAACAAATGGGGCACGCTCAACATATTGCCACTAGGTCAGTCTAAACAAGTTAAAGCTTGAGGGGTTGAATTGGAATGCAGTACAGAATAATTCAAATCTATGAGCATTCTTAGGTTTGATATGTGCTTAGAGGCACACTATATTTGTATGTTAAAGCATGGATTTCAGCATACTGCGTTGGTTTCGTTTAATGTTTGGTGAGCATACAAATTTGTTTTGCCATGCAGTGATAGCGGGTAATTAGAATGGTGAAAAAAGTGGAGAGGGAGTCAGCATGTGGCTATTTTACATGGGATATCACGCGAACATTATGCAATGTATGCAACCCAACTTTTTATTGATCGGTCGGGTGTACCCCATGCTAATGTCGAGTGTACCCTAGGCATGACTCGACAGAAAAAGTGCCCCTTTCAAATTGATTGTAAATTTTTTTCTGAAAAGCATTGTTTTCTTGTTTTGGCATGATATTGTGCATATAGAGTTGCTTTATTGTGTGACAATATTTGAGCTTGTTTGGAGCAGTGGTTGAAAATGCAAAAAAGTGTCGACTGTACCCCACCTTCCCCTACCACTCGCAAATTACGAGCAAAAGCATATTTGATGTTATCCAACAAAATCTGCATTTTGGCAGGAGGCAGAGAAACAAATGCTATTAGTACGTAATTGGGGGGTGCTGATTGAATTGCACAGTGTCAACTCGCAGCACAGGTGTGAATTTGAATGACGGAGGTGGCGCTGCGACAAATATTGTCACAGTTCCGAAGCTTGTTCTTTCAGACGTGAAAATTCATATAATTTTAATGAGTTCGAATAGCATTTTAAGCAATTGTTTCATCGTTGCCTCTGCGATTTCTAAAAATCGATTTATGACGGTTTCGTACGTCGTTGCCCCAAGAACCAAGCCCGTAGATAGGTCTTAAGGTTTGGGGGGGAGCAAAAGGTTTTTAGGGGGGAAAAATTTTTTAAAATTAGTTCTTAATAAAAAATATTCTGGACACAACATAATTTGGAGGTGCACAAAAAAATTTGGGGAGCATTGCACCTGAATGCCCCCCCGTGGCTACGGGCCTGCCAAGAACTGTTGAAAAGTTTAGGTTAAAATGTAAGTTACCTCAGTCAAATGGACGCTAAACTTACTTGCATGCCTTGATCTGTACTCTCGAGATTTGTTTTCGTGAGTTTTAAAAAGACAGATCTTGTTTAGTCTAGAGGTAATACCACTGAAAACCTAATTAGAAAGTAAAATGTGAAAAGCAAAGACACCAGCAGTCAAAATTGTTTGTTAACTAGCCACACGTTGCGGAAAGCAAAAGATTAAGCTCATAATCCCTGTACGAAAGGAAACAGGAAGTCCAAGCACAGTTTTTCTGAAACGATAGAAATGCTGGCAAGTACCAATTTGCTACAAAATTTCAGGCCTCGAGTTTTAATCTTGAACAGTGGTCCTCGAATTTTTTCGGATGCTGGGCCGAATAAGCGATCTCATCTCCGTCCGCGGGCTGGATTATTTTGTGTATTGAAAAAAAACTCCGGTCCCTGAACATTCCCTCATAATCCAATCAAACATCAATCCAAATATTAATTTGAAATTGGTACTAACTTTATATTTATTATTTTCTTTGCCTACCCTTACTCCTCTTCATATACCAGTATGTCAGTGCTCTTGAACTTTTTTTCCGTGGTACTTTCTTCCAACGAGTTTCAAGAACTATGCATACCTAAAACAATTACTGTTGTTGCAACCTCTCCGGTGGTGATGTGTTGATTGTGTGATTCACCACGAACGGTATGTGCGCAAAGAACAAAAATATATGTATGTGGCGCGAACAAAGAATAATAGAGTGAACTCGTTGGGTGATCTCTATTGTTGCTTGCTCCCACGGTGCGAAGCTTTGCGCACATGCCGCTCGGAATTTCCGATCGCAACACTATGACTAAACAGCAGAGTATTTTGGATTTTTTGGATCCGGACTCCGGCTGCTTCCGATAGGATCTGGAGTGAGGTTTTCTTTGCGATAGCCGGATTGGATTTGGAAATTGGGGTTTGCTGATGAAACATCAATGATTTGTGAGCAGTTCTGTTTCGAAAAACACTGTTTTCGTGCAACTAACGTCAAACCGCAAAACGTATGATGATATGCCTATACTTCTATATCAACGGTGCACAACCTGCGGCCTTCGATAATGAAATTTGCGGCCGTCCACAAGTAATTTAAAATATAAGATTTGGCGGCCGTGCTGGCGTATATTGAAGAAAAGCAAACGCAAGGCAAGAAAACCAGTCGACACGATGCGTAACAATCTGGATGGTGATGTCACAGAGAGTTATAGAATAATACGCGATAGTGATGTCACAAAGAGTTACAGAATGAAAACCTATTTTTTAATTAAACGTATCTCATAAATATAACTCGAACTCATTGGCGGCCGTACTTCACATAAATAAAAGTAATGCGGCCGGCAATAGCAAAAGGTTGTTCACCACTGTTCTACATCAATGCTTCATTTGTTTTGATATCAATTTAAATTAGGCATCGAATGTTGTATGAAGTGTTTACAATGAATTATATGTAATGGTGCTCACATTCTATTATTTGATATGACGCGGTATTTGCTTGACTTATATTTATGCGGAGTAAAACAGGAGTCGAAATTGCTTGTATCATGTTGGTACCGGATCCGGAGCGGATTCGGATTGAAAATTTGCAAAACAGGATTGAATCTAGACTAAAATGATAAGAGTCCGTACACCTCTGCTAGACAGAGTATCAAATACCGCGGTACTCATGGAAGTCGCTTCTAATTAGCACCCAATACTCTAGTTAAACAATTTACAAACTGCCATATGATGCTTACGCTTCCAACTCCCAATGCCTACGACAATTTACAAATTTCGCAGTACTTACAGTATGCAAGCTAATGCAAAGTCTGACAACAGTCCAGCCCAGGTCCCAAGCAAATGTACAATATTAAGGCGCTGGTGCGCAACTACCAACGGATAAAGCAGATGACGTAACAACTGTCTGTGTTGCTCGCAAATTCTATCTAAAGGAATCCTTTCCCAGCTAAGTCTGTTCCGATTTGACTAACTCTGTTCCGATTTAACAAGATCTGTCTGATTTAGCAGTTTTTGTGCTAAATTTGTCCGATATACTTTTTTTACGAAAACGCCCCATATACTGCTGCAGGCACATCGCCACGGGGGTCTTTGGTGGGCTTCGCCCTCAAACAAAACTCCAAGCCCTCACAAATTGAAACATGAAACACTATAAATCAGTGGAGTTTTTGTCAATTTTTAGTATGTCAAGCCCCCTGCATAAACGCAAAGCCTCCCTATTGAAAACTTCTTGGTGACGGTCTGTACTGCTGGTGATGTATACTGTTGCTTGAAAATGTCAATGTTGTGTAGATCGCATTTTTTCATCATGCGATTCTTGATATCGGACCCAATGTCCACGCAGTCATGCTTCCAATCTAGATAGGAGATATTGTCGTGCTCTTCTTTATGCGCGTTCTTGGAGCTTTCTATGATTTTGATAAGCTGCGGAGGACTTGGTTGTTGCAGTGGATATTGACCAACAACTCTGAAACTTTGCGTCCTCCGAAGTTAGTTACTTTTGCACGTTTCACCAAAACACCATCGACTTCAAACGAGTTGACAATATTGCACTCATCCACGAAAATATGAAAATTATTTGCGTAGTACTCTGCCGCATTTAGCCGCGTACCCCAGCGAGTGAACATGGGTTGTGGGGAACTACTGATCACCGTTAACTGGTAGCGCTTGTCGCCTGTGCTTGTCCGTCATTGACTGTTGCAGTGAGCATGTCAACCCCCCCCTCTGTGACCGCGCCATTTGTCAGTGCAGCTTGTAGCAGATGAGCCATGCAGGTGACGTGGAAGAGTATTGGGTAAAGGACCTTTTACTGGGCAATCCAAGCGGTCACCCAGCTACATCGGAATGGAGAACGAAATGTTACTTTCAATGTTCAACTTTTCAGCGTGTCGTCAATCTTCGTTGCGATAACCTACTAGTTGACCATCTCCTCAACGCTGATGTTGCCAATTAGGACTTTGTAGTATTTGCTGCCGCCAACTTCGCTCTTGTCAACTACGAGAAATATGTCCTTGACGAAGTGCTCCTTGAACAGCTTTGTCACGTCTGCAACCAATTTGTCTACATGCGCGCAGCAGGAACTCTCAGACGGCACTTGCTGCCCAAAGTCCTTTAAACAGCTGTCTGATCTCGTATAGTTTGGTCGCTTGTACAAATTGATGTCTGCCGCTAGGAAGGCCTCAACCAACTTACACTTGAAGTCTTTCTTGGAACTTAAATGAAGGGCCGCATTGGTGTATTGGCTTCTGCAGTTTCTATTACTGAGCCTTTTGTGTTTTGTTGAGGACCGGTGGCTTTCCTTTCTGAAACGCTTGCCGCAGTTCACCGTTTTGCAGCACAGACAGGACACAAAAAAGCTCACCATTCGGCGTCCAACTAAACTTTTGCAGAAGCTCTCGTGTGTAAATTCGATGTTTGCTGCCGTGCCTAGTTGATCTTAGGGGCATTTGAAAAATGTCAAACAGCTATAAAATATAGCAGCTTTCAAAGAGAAAATATCTGAATTGCACAACAAAACTTTTGTGTTTTTCGTTGCTGACAGTCATGCTAATTTAGTTATTTCAACGGTGTCCGTTCAAAGCAGATCGATTCATAACAAACTCGTCCGGAACAGATCACGTGCGTAACAAATTTGTTCATAACAGGCCACATCACAACAGACAACTTTCATGACCATGTAGGACCGGATTAAGTTGGGGGCAAAGAAACAATTGCCCTGGGCCGACGTAGCAAGAGGCCCCGCGATGAAAATCAGTTGTTTATTTCATGTTAATCGGTTCTTTGAAAAAATTAATATTGTGTTATACTCTTGCAGTGTTTCCTACTATGGTTTATTTTGCATGAGTATCTCTTGCAACTTTAGCAACTTGTGCATGAGGTTTGCACAAAGCTAACAAATTCAATTATATTCTGGCTATCTAGGTTCTGCTCCGAAACTGAAATGTTTGTTAATATTTTGCCTTCAGGCAAACTATCATATTCGCGAAGTACTCACAGATATTAGGAAAATGGCAACATTTGTTATGTCATAAATGAAAAATATATAGAATTACAGCATTCACCCCGTGCTTCGCATGATTTCAGCATCTGGTCTAGACTTAGTCGCATTCACAATGATAAGCTATTTAAAGCAACTGTTGCTGTGTGGTCTGCAAGGTTTTATTCAACGTGGCATATGTGCACAACCAGAGAGCAGTGTGCAAGATAGCTTGATATACAAGGCTACCATACCGTCCTTATTTCTAAGATTTGTCTTTATTTTGAAGTACTATGTCTTAGAAAATATTACTGCACTAATTTCGAAGAAATGTCCTTATCTGTGATTTGCGTCCTAATATTTTCTTATTTTCTGTAGCGTAACATTCTAAATAAGCAATATCTAATAGAAATAGAGATACAGACCTTATCTATCTCATCCTAAACATTATGTAATCAAGGTTTGTGACGTCATAAAAGTAGTATTATCTCGCAGCATAAAGACGCGACACACTTTCTGGCATTGCTAGCACTGTAAGCTCTCTACTCTGGTTAAGTTTCGTAGGTAAAGCTGATTTTTGGTCAGGTTTCATAGGAAAGCGAAGGTTCAGCATTTAATTAATTCAAGAAATGAGCAAGCGAAAAAAACTTTTTCCTTGACGATTGCAAGAAGGAAGTCGAGAGTAAGTCATTGCTGAAGCAAATGGTGCCTGGAGATAAATAGGCAAACACATGATCTGACGTTAGTCGTGTAGTGCAAACGAAACAATTGTTTCATTTTAGATTATAAAATCAAATTTTCCTCAGCCGTCCTTATTTTTGGTTTTAGATCGATGACAGCCCTGCTGATATAGCACTGGGAGTGAAGATATCGATTGTAACATAAAGATCACAAAAGCTCAAGGTGGCGACGCAGGAAGAACACAAAGATCTAATGGTGTTTAGAGTAGAGACTGGAATCTTTTCTAAGCAAAACTGTCTTCACTTCAAAAACTTTTTCAACTCTTCCCCGATGAGTTTGGCAGTTTTAAAGGGAAAGTTCGTGGTATATGCTGCAAGCCACAAGCGAGTGCATGAGTACTGTAGTTAAAATTATATAAGGGTTATGAAATAACATTTTCGTCTTTTCTGGTTTGATCCAGTTTATGCTGCTTTTTGAAAAGTTGGTGATACTTATTGCGCAAGTTTATTGATTTTTCAAAGCATAATAAAGAGGTACGTTGTGTTTAAGTGGCCGAAAGCGGTATCTTGTAGGTAAGTGGCCTACGTAACGCTCACTTTTTATGTTCAAGTGGTTATGAAAAGTATACAATGGCTTCTCCGACTGACAACAACTGCGTTTCTTCAGGGCGACGACTTGTTGGCACGACGTGGCTGATGTCGGTCGTTCACCAAGGTATCGCCTCTCTGAATATGCCTTGCGAAAAACAGGCATGTTTTTAGCAACCGTCGTGATCAGCGGTTTAACTTCAAAGTCTGCGTTGCAGACTGCAGTATGGAGATTGTGATTACTGTAGGTAGAAAAGTTCTTTCGTTTGCTTAGTTGTCTTGCAGCTTGATTGTACAAGTTTTGCTCTTTCGCTATGTAACAGTCTGTTACACAATGTGTTGCGCCACTGTTTGCATTTCAGCAGGAAAGTTTTACTAAGAATACGGAAAGCACTAAAGTTTCAGTACCTAGCCATGTACCAATTACGTGCAACTTTATTTTTAAGAAGACTTTTCCTGAATTTATGCGAGTAAGTACTCTCCACAATGAGGGTAAGCAAGAAATCGATCAGCAAATTTTTAATAGAAAAGCGATTTCACGCACAATTACGCATCCTCAGTCAGCTTACGGGTGGAAAGTTGAAAGGCTAAAGTAAGAGCAGGAAAAGCAAATAATGTCAAGACTGAAATGAAGAAATCAGTACACAAGGTCAGAATTCAGAACATCTTAAACTGAACTGACTGACGCCAAGAACACAAGCTGCGACAAATAAAAGGTGGAAAATACGTTTTTCCAAAATGAATGGTTTCACTGCAACATCGAAAATAAGCGAGTACAGGTGTTTCCTTTATGCGAGTAAAGGTATTCCACTAAATTCCCTGACGCCAGTATACGTATTACGACAGAAGTCACTAGTGTTGTTTTAACTGTGGGGAGTATATGCTTGCTTGTGGTGTAGTAACACATTTGTTGTTGATTTGACATACTATGATAGATTGTCAGTATGGATTTACCTAAGTTGGTTTGGTGATCAACGTTTTTGTATAAAAAAACGAGTTACTGAAGCTAGGTTTAAACGATTTTACGCCAAAAGAACCAGAATTAAAGTGCTCATAACTTTCGTATATATGGATTGAAAAACTGTTTGAGAACGGGCAGCCATGGCATGTTTATGGAAAGGATAACTCCAAGTGAAGAGATAATACAACAGAAGAACTTTCAAAACCTTTGTCAAGTACAGTAACGTTGGAGGACTTGCAAATTGAAATTAAATGCAAAGGTTTGACAAATATTACATTATATTCATTTGGCCACGTCACCGGCGGGGTTGTAGTAAAACTGTTTCGCTCGCTTTTGTGGTTGAACCGTCCATTAGCTCACTTTTGCGCAAGTATCTCATATAGAGCCTACGTCAATGTTTTTCAACCGGGGTTCCGCCGAACCTCAGGGTTGCTAGAGTGGCCTCCGCCGAACGAGACCGAAATTGCCTGGGACGAAATTCGCAACCACAGTTCTATGCGGTTGTAGCAGTAAAGACACTTGGATCATTGCATAGGGTTCAATGAACAACGCAAACATTTGCGGAAGGTTCCCCTGCAGCAAAAAGGTTTTCACTGAACTAAAACTTAACAAAAACGTGCTTTATTTGTCGCAGTGTCCTGCTTCACAAAAATTTATCGGTGACCTCCCTTGGTCTGCTTAATGTGCTAAATTACATTACATTGCTGCCTGTTGTCGTTTTTTTACGAGTTGTGTCTTTTATGTTGCGTTTTGTTTACGTTTGCTTACTCTTGTTTATGTGCCTTTTGTTTTGTTTGTGTTGCGTTATTAGGGGCTTGATTCGATGACCTTGCGGTCCCTCGCCCCATAACAACAATAAACAATAAACTATTCAAAAAGGTTGAAAAACACTGGCCTACGTTCATGCACACAAACGTGGATTTATAAATTTTATGCGCTTGTAAAACATTTCCTACAAGCACAGTTTTATGGTGTCTCATTGCACATTGATGGCCTGACAACGTGCATATTTTGCTTAATGGTTAATTGCAGGTCTGCTTTATGTCAAGTCGAAGGTTGTAAGAATTTTCGCTGTTCTATCCGAAAACAGCGATGATGCGTTTGAATCAGGACTCGTTTAATTTTTACAAAAGTATATGGTTTTAATATTTGTTCTGCGCAAACTGTTGCATCACGCGTTGCACTGCTTAGCCTTGAGAACTAGCTAACCATGGACTCCTCTGCAATTTGCGTTTTTTTTTCAATGGGGAGAAATCAGGATTTGCCTTTGTGCAAGGAGTTTGGTATTCTAAAATTTGACAAAACCTCCACTGATTTAAAGTGTTTCATATTTCAATTTGGAGGGCTTGGAGCTTTGTTTGAGGGGGTCTAAGCCCACCAAAGTCCTCCCGGGGCGACGGGACTTTGTTAACATTTATAGGCGATTTGAGGTACAAAATGTTATCAATCTAAACATGTGCCATGCACCCAGAGATTAACAGTCCAGACATCAGCAAGGTTTATGCATACGTATTTCGGCCAGTAAAAAGCCCAATGCACACGCTTTATAAGCATATTTCATTTAAGCTCATGGTAAAGTTGATAAATTTTCGCTAATGCAAGAAAAGTTCATCGCGGCGCACATGCTTTGACCGGCCTCATGTTTGCTCCTTCAGTAATAATGTTTTGATAACTAAACGACAGGATTGATTCTGCTTTCCTGCAAAATTTTTTTACATTTGCATTTCATCACTACATCTGCAAATAATCGCCGTCAATTGAATGACAATGATTTACGACCCAATTCCTTATGTTGAGCTGGTTCAAAAATTTTTTGTTGGAAACTACGAGCCTATTATGCGTATTTGCGGGAAAATATTTATAATTAATTTGCACAACCTGCAAATACTGTTCATGTTGTGAATTAAAAATAAATTTTCAGAATGTCTAGTCCTGATGCACAAACATGAAGGTCCCCAATGAAAGATTTTCTGGCGGCGGTTCTGCCCAGCCCCGCAGACACGGGGTGCATTCGGGGGCAGTTACCCCCAAATACTTTTTGTGCTCCCCAAATTTTGTTGTCCAGAGAAAAATTTGTTTCAAACATATGATAAAAATTAAATTATTTCCCCCATAAAAGTGTATTTTGCCCCCCAAAACCTCAAAACCTGGCTACGGGCCTTGTTCTGCCAAAATTGTGTCTGCAATTAGAATATTTTGTTTTGAAGTCCATTCGGATTCGAAATGTAGCATAACATAACTTGTTTTTTATAAATCACCATTAGGGTGGCCCTTGGAGACATTTTGGGGGGCACCAGAGTTGGGCTGATACGGCACTGGTTACATCAGTGATTCCCAAACTGTGGTACACGTACCACTAGTGGTACACGAAGACCAGAATGCTTTCTTATTGTTGGTGAAGTTGATAAAATTTTTCTATTTACACAAAACTATGTAACACAGGGGTGAAGCAATGCGGTCGCGCGCTCGCGCCGCGCGACCAAAAAGTTAGAGTGCGCGAACGGGATTTGCAACGACATAGCATTGCCTAGTTTATAATTTTAAGTGCAATATTATGGCAAAGCTTATATGTGTGCGCTGATAAAAATTTCTGCGCGCTATTAAAATTCACAGAAAATGTTGCACCCCTGGTTTAACACCATACATCACAACAAGTTTGCTTATCGAGTGATTGTCGATCAGCAAAATTTGACCACATAATTTTCGACGAAAATTTAACTATTTTTAAGTTTGTGAACGATTCTGACCTAACTTTACAAAAGACTGACGAATCACGAAGAAAAAGAAAGAGCGCAATACATCACTGTGCTTGTTTGTTCATATTATTCGACACTTGCTCACATCGCATGCCATGAGTAGTTGAAGAAAACAAATTGCGAGGCATCTCTGATGTTAAACGATCAACCAAAACATGCTGAAACGCTAAGCTCGTGGCGCAACAATGCGGAGCGGTTGTCTGGGCAAAAGCAAAAACTACCTCTGCATACTCGCCACGTCAGCATCTTAAAAAAAATATTTTTCCCGTGCGGGATTGATTGTTACCAAGTTGTGATCTCGTTCAACGGGCTAATGTCAAGAAAGCCTTTATACATTGGATTGCAATAAACCTGTTATTGCCATAAATAATTTGTCTTCAGTGTGAGGGGTTGCTGCATTGCCGGAAGCTTAAAAATTTGGAATAGAATTCGATACTCTGGATTTAATTCAGCTATTCCAGAATTCAGTGGCGGCTCCAGGGTGGGGTAGTTTGGGGCAACTGACCCCCCAAACCTCTGTGGCACCCCTTTGCCATAAATGCGCCCCTTTTTGGTGCCCATGGAATAGAAACAGATTAAAAAATGGAATAGAAACAGATTACTCTAAAATAAACAATGTTTTTCGCTTAGTTAAAGGTCAGGATTTACGTGCTGGACTTAAATCAACCTCTTATCGAACAGCGTGAACAATGCTATTGTTTCGTAATAGTTCCACTGTTTAGTTATTTCTTTGCCGCATGAGAACTGCCCAGCCTTCGCAAACGCAGTGGCGTTCGCTCAACACAGTTCTCGACATGCTGCTGTGTGCTGTATGACGATGGTCTGTTTTTTTCAAGTTTATTTCTTTAATGCCTGATGACTGCCTTAAAAGGAAAGGCAGCAGTAAAAATAGGAATGTAATGTGGAAAACTTATTACTGACTCAACATTTTACAAACCTCCAAAATGAAAACGAAAAACCGGTTTCAGGGCTATTGCCAGTGCGGTTCGTGAGGCCGCCGTTTGTCTGCATTGTAGTTTTGCAACATAAAGGTAAGTGGATGAGTTTCTTTACGGAACTAATCTCCAGATTGACAGGGGCGTAACGAGGTTACATGGCGCCAGGGGCAAGAAGCAAGTTCGGCGCCCCCATTTTCGAACCTGAGGTCTTCCGGAAGCAAATGTACTATATTGAATAATGTAGTACGTGTGGCATTGTTGGGACATCTTGGCGCCCCCGCAATATTTCAGCGCCCCCAGAGTGATTTGGAGCCTGCGTAATTGCGTCCCCATTGCTCCCTCGTTACGCCCATGCTGATTGAACCATAATGCAGCGTGTAAAAAGCTACAGACGTATACGTTTGCAAACAACTTGCCGCTAGTTGACAATAATGCATTAAACGTGCTCGATTAGCTCAAAGAGTTATAACCTACGTAACTATGCAATTGTGCAACTCTTCATTTTATATACATGGACAACGCAGAGGAGTATTGAATTATTGTTAGGGGCGTAACGAGGTTAGATGACGCCCGGGGCAAGAAGCAAATTTGGCGCCCCCATATTCGAACCTGAGGTCTTTCGGCAGAAAATGTACTGCACTGAAGTACTTGTGACATTGTTAGGACTTTTCGGCGCCCTCATATTGATTCGACCCCCGTCGTTACGCCCCTGATTACTGCGCTCAGCGACGCCCCTCAACAAATCATGGTACACAGTTCTAACCAGAGGCATACGGAAACCTTGGACTTTAGCGGGGAGAAATTTTCAATTCCCCCGAATTTTGCACCACTTGAGGAAAACGAGTAGGAGAGTTTTGCAGGGCGATGGTTCTGCTTAAGAAACTTGCCCAAACATATCGGGACGTTTTTACTGAATTTTTTAAATCTTGTCCAAATCTCCCCCCACTTCATACCCCTATAGCTCCAACCAAGGGCGTACGCAAGGGGGGGGTTGGGGTTAACCCCCCCCTTGAGCTTGATATTTTACAAAAACTTTATCACCTTCGCAAGGAGATTAAGTGTTTTCGCATACTTTTTGCTTGTTAATTTGTCGACTTAATGCAAATAGCACACAATAAATTTGCATGCAAATTTCAAGGAGCATTGTAAATGGGCTAAAAAAGTAATAATTAGGTTTTGGTGGAAATCTGGGTTATCGTCTCCATCCAGAAACCATCCCACCACATTTTGCAGACCTTTCGTCCACTACACATGTTTAAGGTCGTGTTCCGCGACAGTTCACTTTATCCGAAACCATTGTCTATATATTGACTGACAAGGGCGCACGCAAGGGTGGAGGGTGGGTTTAACCCCCCCTTTAGTTTGACATGTTACAAAGTTTATTACCTGCCAAAAGGAGATTAATTGTTTCCGCATACTTTTTCTTGTTAATTTGTCGATTTCATGCAAAAATTGTAGTTGTAAATGCTCTGACATAGTGATGAGTGTTTTTTACTCCCCTGTTT